>Ga0099364_10007493_pt1 | contig 15570 bp, 24 predicted proteins | sample TergutTh196P3_FD_73070 | JGI IMG/M metagenome (GOLD analysis project Ga0099364, IMG submission 73070) | Microcerotermes parvus P3 segment gut microbial communities from Pointe-Noire, Republic of the Congo - Th196 P3 | ecosystem: Host-associated > Arthropoda: Insects > Digestive system > Gut ... | reverse complement strand
GAATCGCTTGCGGTGAGGGCATAGGCGCAGTCGATTTCTTTGACAATTCCCTCGTTTCTGTTCACTCCTACGCAGTATAAGCCCGTTCTCGCGCCGCCCCCGCCGCCCTCGGCGGTGAGCGTTATGCCGATTCCGCAGGGCGCGTAAACCCTCCACCCCTGTGTACCCCCTATAAGTTGGACAGGAGTTTTTGTGTTTGTAATTCCGAGAGGAAATACTTTTCGGGTACACTCACTTCTAAGATGTCCGATAATGAAAACTCGCTCTCGATTTTGGGGAACGTATGATTTGGAATTGATAAGCTGCCACTCGCAGTCGTACCCAGCTTCGGATAGCTGATACAGAACTTCCGTAAAATCCCGTCCTCCATTGATTGATAGAAGGTTCTTAACATTTTCAAGCAGAACCCATCGGGGTTTATCTTCGGGAGCTTTGCCTTCGATGAGTCTAATAATCTCAAAAAACAGTCTGCTCCGCGCTCCGCTGAGTCCTGACTGGTGCTTGCCGCTGATGCTGATGTCTTGACAGGGGAAGCCCGCCGTCCAGCCGTCGGCGTAGGGGATGCCGCTTGGTTCAAGGGTTGTAATATCTTCATTAAACCACTCCGTTTCTTTTGGATTATGGATAGCCCGGTAGCTTTTCACGGCATATTTATCTTTCTCGCAAAAGCCGATACACCTAAATCCGGCTTGCGATAATCCCGCCGTGAAGCCGCCAAGCCCCGCGAAAAAATCAATGAATGTCAATCGCCCACCTCCCCGTCAAGTTCGTTGTCCTGTTCAACATTGGCAGAGGGAAGATTGACTTGTTCCTGTTCCATTTTCATCAAATTGCGGAAAATTGCGTTGAGTATGACAGGGTGGACGTTGGAATATAAATCCCGCGTTTGGTCGGCGGTTTTATACGGGTCGTTGCCTTCTTCTTGCAAAATCTTTGCTTCTTTCATATCCCGAAAATCAACCCGCTCCGCACGTTCCTTTACGCTGCCGTCATACCGTTTATCCCAATCTGCCGCCACGATAAAACGCGCCATGACGAACATAGCGCGTTCAAGCCCAAAGGTTTCTGTAAGATTTTTTACAAACGGCGGCAAGTTTTGGTCGTGATAAAATCGTGAAGCGTTTTCGTTTATATAATCCCTGCACTCTTTATTGATTTTGTACGATTCCCGCCATAATGCTATCTCGTCATTTTCCCGCGCCCACCGCGCCGATGGGTAATAAATAGGATAGGTTGCGTACATCAATACACCTCCCATTCCTTGCCATAAACATATGGATAAACCTTTTGGCTGCGGGAAAACCGTACAAGATTCACCACTTGGGTCACGACCGACATATTGTATTGGTCTTTCGTAACCATCATCACCGACCCGGCGATGCCCGACAGTACGCCTATCATGGTGTAGGCTACGTTATCGCTGAAAAGGAAAATAAACAACGAAACGATTACCGCGAATACCGCGCCCACCGCCGCCTGTAACAGTTCCTTTTTGCCGAAGCCGTTGAAAAACTCGTTTTCGGTCTTAACGCCCATCGGAATATATAAGGTGTTGTTCTCATTCAATTTTCTGCACCTCCCGAAAGTTGTGTTGCGGCAATCCACGTTAATTTATCTGTTTTACTTCTTTCAACACGGATTCCCCATATTGATTGAAGCGGTACGGTTGCAAAGTCCATTCCGCTCCTGTAAGGGCCGTACCGCCCCGTCCGTCTGTTCTGCCATGCCGTGAGCTTGATTTTTTCGCCGCCGTCCGTTTCAAAATAGCAGCGAAGGCAGAAGTCGCCGTAAACTTTCATAACGAGCCGTCCCGTAAAAACTCCCTCGGCGGCGGGTGTGTAGGCGTTTCGGTCAAAACCGATTTCCCGCGCCTGCGCCGGTGTGTAATTGCTTTTTGCGTCCATATCTGACCTCTCTTTCAGCGATAGTAAAAGAAAACTAAATCCTTGATAATCCAAACGCTCTCGGCGATAATCCAGAACAGAACGGAGTTTTTCGCCCGTTTCTTGTATTTCCCCGCTTCCTCGTCTGCGCCTATCAGCTTTACCATGCAGAAAATAAACCGCCCGATTACGCCGAGCCGCACAAGTATCATCACGCCGTTGGTGATGTCGTCTATTGTCATAAGCCGTCCCTCCCGTCATAGAAAATCTGATGCGAGAGTATAAACCCCTGCGCCGCGTCGATTATTTTCTTCGTTCTGCCGAGTAGCTGTGTGATTGTGTCGTTGATTTCGTTTGCGTTTTTGGCGTAAAAATACTCGTCCGCATTGCTGCAAACGGGTTGACCGTTACACCGTAATCTGTTTACCGCCTGCCTGACCGCTACGCCCTTTATATCGAAGCTCCGCTCAATTTCCACGCTCCGTACAAAGTTTTCGGCGCCGGTGTGCCTGTCACGCAGTAAACTTAAAATATCGTCGTCATATCTGTAAATCATCCGAACACCTCCTTACTTAATCATTTTCCGCGCCATACCCACAAGCCTTACGGAATGGTATACATTGTTAATCGCGCCGTGACCGCCGCCCCCGCTTGTCGGCATGACGAACTCCGCAAGGAATCGCGGCGTCCGCAGGGCAAGCAGCATACAGGCAACGCCCCAAAAGACGTGCATATTCAGCATCAGCCCAACGCCGAGTTTCGCAAGGGCAATCTGCACTACCACCGAAAGCATAGACTTGAAGAAAGTTGAAATGTAATTTTTGAACACGCCGCTGTCATTGTCGAGCAGTCCGACACAGGCTATCGGGATTCCCACGCGCAGTATCAGCATTTCAAGCCCGCGCATGAGGAACTGGAAGTACAGCATGAAATAGGTAATCATAAAGATAAGTGCGAATATGGCTGATACGATACCCGCCGACGATATGCCGGTAATCCATGCCGCCCATGAAAACGCCGTTGACGCGCCGATTGCCGTTAGTAACTGGCTCGACATATCGGTTACGATTGCCGCCATCCAGCCGTAGATAATAGGAAAGCATATTGCGACGGCGAGAGCCTTGACGAAGTTGATTACAAGAAAATACGGTTCTTCTTCCGCGTCGCTGCCGTTCCATAAAACGTAGGTGTCAAAACCTTTTTTGACGAATTTAAGGATTATCAGCGATACCCCGAAGCCCATCATTACTTGCGTTAATGTCGTGGCGATGTTCGTCCCCGAAATGCCCGACATATAATGCTCGGCGTTGAGTGCCAAAGGCACAATGCCTTCCAGCATACCGTCTATAAAGACAAGGCAGCCGTTGAGTATCGCTACAATCAGTATCACTAAAATAATTTCCAACCGGCTTTCACCTCCATTCGTGTGATTGGTTGTCCGAACCCGTGATACAATAAACAACGAAGATAACGATAAGCACAAACACGATAAACGCTATGATATTGCCGCTTTCGTTATCTTCTTGGGTTTCGCTTTGGTAAATTGAATCCCCGCAGACTGTCTGCGGGGATTCCGTTACATACCCGTTTTCGGGGGAGTTGCCGGGCGAGATTATGATAGCGATTACCAGCAGCAGGGCGATAAAGCCCATTGGTTTTTGCATCATATCCCTCCGTTTTAGCCCCTGTAATTGAACATTTCCTGAATCCGCTGTGTGAGTGTGGGCAAAATCGTACTGTTGAACAGCAGATACAACCCGGCAAGCACAAGCGCACCGATAACAACCGCCATCAGGATTTTCACGGCGGTATCGACAAAGCCCTCGCCTTTGTTTTCGGCGAGAACCGCCTTTGCGCGGTCAGCCTTTGCCCTTACAACGAAAAGCACGGTCATTACGATTGCGGCGATAGCCGCTCCGATTGATGTTACCTTGCAAATAGTGTTTTTCATGCAGAAAACCTCCATATTTTATATTTTTAGTGGTACAGGGGGCGTTTTCGCCCCCCGCGTGAAACGCTTACGCCGTGTTGCGGTTACGCCGATTCCTGTTCGCCGCCATCAGCTTCGCTGTCGTCGGTATCTTCGGCGGTCTGCTCGGACAAGGCTTTCTCATAAGCCGCCGTAACCGCGCCGAGAATGGTCAGGCGGGTGTCGTTGTTGATGGGGAAGCAGATGTCGATATATTCGCCCTCCGCAGTTTTGCGGCTCGGCATGGAAACAAACAGACCGTTTTTGCCGTCCACCAAACGAACGCCCCTTACAACGAACACGCCCTCAATGGTGAGGTTCGCGGCCGCCTTGACCTTGCTGCCGTCCTCAAAAAGTTTCTTGATTTCCGCTGTGACTTTCAGGTTTTTGGTTTTCATAGTGTAAATCCTCCAATTTATTTTTTAGTATTGCGGGGAAAAAGGTTCAGGCGCTTTCGCGCCCGAACCTCGCCGTGATATGGGGAGTAGAACCGTTCTATCCCCGGTAGTTGAACATTTCCTGAATACGGCTGTTCAAGTTAGGCAGAATCACGCTGTTGAACAGCAGATACAAACCGGCAAGCACCAACGCGCCGATAACAACCGCCATCAGAATTTTTACGGCGGTATCGACAAAGCCCTCGGCTCTGTTGCAGGCGAGAACCGCCTTTGTGCGGTGAATCGTTGTTTGTACATTGATAACCGCCGCTTGCGCGCGGGCCACCATCGCCGCGCCGAAATTCCTAACCTTGCTAAAAAGTTTCCTCATAATTGAAATCCTCCTTCAATTTTTTTATTTGTAATAGCCGATGATAAGGTTGAGTGTTGCCGAGCCGAGAATCGCGCCGATACAGGACACAATCGCGGCGATAATGCGGGTGTTCCATTTCTTCTGATCCATTTCATCAGCCGCCGAACGGCGTATGCAGAAGTAAATAATCAGAAGTCCGGCGACAATCGGCGCAAGCACCATCAGCCATGTGGTAACGTCGCCGATAAGTTTTTCAGTACCCGTAACAATCGGGCTGCCGCCGATGCCGGAAGCATACGCAGGCATGACCGTGGTGAGCATCAAAAAAGCCGAGAGCATAACCGCACTCAGCTTTTTGTAATGTGTTGCCATGAACTTTTTAATTTTTGGCATAGAAAAAATCCTCCTTGTTAAATTGGTTGGTGTTTAATCATCGTCGTTATCCGTAAATTTTGGCATACCACCCCCTTTCGCTTTTTCGGCGTCTGCTTTACGCATGATGTCTTTTTGATAATAGACCCACACGTTCCACAGGATAACCGGCTTTGATACGTCGGTGATAATTGCCCGTTTGTTCTCACGCTCCTCTCGTAATTTGCGGTTATGCTCCTTGTCCCCAAGTCCGAGCATTTTATTAAACTGCCATTGCGACAGGTCGGGGCCATACATCATTGCGGGGTGTGTTCTTGAAGTGATAATTTGATACGGTCTGGCGACACGCCGAACCTCGTCTACATTGAGTAGGTTGCGTTGTGTCAGGCTCAAACTGTGAGAACTTGACGGCGTTGCGAATTTCTGATGAGAAGCCGATAGCTGATAGCTTGACGTGGTATAGCTGCCGAGTTTTTCGCTCATTTCTTTCAGGGTTTCCATATCGTCCGCTTGCAGATAAATCCACGTCTGGCAGTTTGACTTGATTGTATTCGCGCCGTTTTCCTCGTACTTATCTTTGAGTTGGGCGAAGGATTGTAAAAAGAGGTTGAACCTCATACCACGCCCGCCGCCAACGGTGAGTTTGGTCGTGAAATCGGCAATGGTTGTAAAATTCCCGAACTCATCTAAAAGGAAATTTACCCTTTGTAGCAAACGCCCGCCTCGTCTGTCTGCCATATTCGCCAATAATTCGTACTGCTGTGAGATAACCAACGAAGCGACAGGGTAGAACGTGGTCTTTTCGTCAGGCAGAATAATAAAAAGCGCCTGTTTCTTCTCACCTACGCCGGTGATAGAAAAGTCGCTTGTGTTGGTGATGCCGTATATTGATTTGGAAGTGAACAGCCGCAAGGTGGTGAGTGCCGAGGTGTAGAAGCTCCCGCGTGTCCGGCTCGGTGCAACGTCCGATATGGACAACAAGGCTTTGGCGGGGTGGTTAGGTTGCAATTTTTTGACGTATTCGAGCATGGGCATTTTTCCGCCAATCGTCTTGCACATCTCGGCCACAAACCAGTATACATTGGTAAGATTTTGATATTCGGGCCTCTTTTTGTTATCAACGACAACGCATAATATCGCCGCCGCTATGACCGACATTTCGCCGTTCGTCCAGATTTTTTCGCCGTTTGATTTGCCAACAAGGGTGTTTGTCATATCCCATGCGTACATCTCGGCTTTTTCCGTATCGTCACGACTCACAGCGTCGATAACAGGCTGTAAAAGGTTGTAGCGGTGGCTCTTTTCGGGGTTCTTAAAATCAAGCACACGCACCTCGTAGCCGAGTTTTAACAAAAAATCGTTGGTGTACTGGTACAATTCGGCTTTCGGGTCACTTACAACAATGCTCTCACCCGCAAGACCGAGGGTGCATATGGACTGCACAACAATCGTTCGGGACTTGCCCGAACGGGTTGCGCCGATACATAAGGTATGCACATCGTCGCCCACATAGTAAATCTGCTCCTTTCCGTTTTCTAATTTTTTCATGCCGAGGACTATCCCGGCTTGTTTAAGGCTTGGCAATGGTTATCACGCCCTTTCAAAAAAAATTTATACTTTTCTTATAATCCCTATTGACATTAGAATATGAATGTGGTAATATGAATGTGACGAAGTCAAAAGAGGTGTGCGAACATTCAAAAATGGGAGGTGTTGCCAATTAAAGCGACGTTTGAAGAATTTATCTCGCAGAATCCTAATTACAAGCGGTTTGCGAATGACAAAGCTATGCAAAAAGTTTTTGCGTATCTCTCGGAGGATGAAGTCATTATGAACATGATTGATTCGTGCGAAAGCGGCAAATCTGCTTTGGAGCCGGTGGTTGAAAAAATCGAGCAGATTTTTAGCGAGATAGGCAAACAAAGCGACTGTACGCTCAACGATACGCTAACCAAGCAAGGAATAGGGCGTATGGTCAAAACAATTCTAAACCCCTTTGGCTATACCGCATTTAAGCAAAGACATCTACCGAAAAGAAAAGGGGCAGCAAAGACACCCTTTCAAACTGGCGCACTCTACATTCGTGACAATACAAAAACGGCAACAATGCGAGTTGTCAAGTATATCGAGGAAGTTAAAAGCACAAGCAAACGAACCGCCACGGTAACACTTGACACAGGAGAAACGTACACTCTAACACAAAAGCCTAACGGGAATGTTGAAGTTAAGTCAACCTCTGGTAAAACAGCTATCGTAAAGAACGATGAACGATTACCGATTACGAAACAAAAACAACGCCCAAAGCGGCGAAATTGAAAGGAGTACCATTATGAGCCAATATGATAACGCATGGAATCTGCACTTGCAAAATGAAGCAGCAGCAAATAAGCTCCTTGATGAAAAAAAGGCACAAGAAAAAGCACGCAAGCAAGCAGAATACTTACAACGAGAGCAAAAAATAGCACCTATTGCACAAGGTATCTTAGAGCAATTCAAAGCAACAGGCGCAACCTCTATAAACATTAAAGGGAAAGGCGTGGAGTTAGGGTATGCTAATACGCACTATACTGATCGACCTACGCCCACACCGGACGAATCAGAACTTGGCCGTCAATTAAACAATGAACTTCGCCAACATGGTTATAGCGCATCTGTACAAACGTCCTACCACGATTATGGTTGGTGTAAGTTAGGTAATTATCGGGAGGGAGAATTAAGGCAAACCGTTACTATTTCTAAAACCGAAGCCCCAAGAGTAAGCAACAGGGGAACATACACAGTAACGCTACATGACACAGGACAAACAACCACACACACCGTACAATCACAGAGCGGAAACACTTATAGATTCGTATTTAACGATGATGAGCCGCGAAAAGGATTTTCGTTTTAGCGATATGTGGTTATTACGCCCCCAAAAACTCCAACCCATCATACCCGCTCCGCAGCAGTTCTTTAATCTGCGGGTCGTTGGGGTCAAGGACAAAGCTCTCAAAGGCTTTGTCCTTTTCCTTATCGTCCAGCCATTTCGCCGAGCCATGCTGATACTGCCCCACGGCGGCGGGGGTTTCGATGTCCGGCGTAACCCGCCGCAAGTGACTTTGATACGGTCGCATATTCGTGAGGAAAAACACAACGCTCAGTATAAGCGAAAAGCCCGACAAGCATAGGAATAGGGTCAAGTGCTGACGGTCTGCCGCCATACTGCTGATACTCTCAAAAAAGCCCGACATTTCAAGCGTTTTCATCTGGCCTGATAAAATGTTGTGCAGAGCGGCAGAAAAGAAAACGCTGACGAAAGTGCCGATTAGGAAGATTACTGCACACATGATGATTTTAGGTTTCGTTTTCAAGGCTCATATCCCTCGCTTTCATCAAGGTCACGGTCAAGAGCAAGCTCGTCTAATTCGCGCCCGTCGTTGGAAAACAGAACCGTGTCAAGGACTTGAATAATGCCGTCTACGGCTTTCCGTTGCTGTTCGTCCTCGATGTTTTCTTTGCCCCTGTCGAGCGCCATGTGGAATATCGTTGACAATTCCCTGTGGGAAAACGGCAAGTCTGCAAGGGTGTTTCCGGCTTGGTAGAAATTAAGCAGCCTCTTATCCGTCGCGCTCATGCCGAACATAAACCCCGCAAATAACGACTTGTCGATTTCAACCGTTGTCGTTGCCCGGTCAGAAGTATTGTTCGGATATAGGATATGCACGGGAAAATGATGTTTCAAAGCGGCAACGGCATCATCCGGCGTAGTGAATACCATATCGTCCCGTTTATAACCATATTCATGGAATCGTTCCCTAACCATTTCACGGATATATTCGCCGAGATTGGCGGGGGTAGCTTCGGCTTCGCGCCGTTCCCGTGTAGCGGCAAGGATTTTGGAAAGCAGAGCGTCGTCCTCAACGCTGAGATTGTATTTGACATCGCTGACCTCGCCGTAACGATTAACGAGGGAACGGAATCTGTCATTGTACTCCGCAACATCAATCGTGCGGGTTGTTTCGGGGTATAGATGGTTCGGCTTGAACGTAACATCAACCGTCCGTGCGGAAAAGCTGTTTTTGCGGATTTCTTCCCGGTTTTTATCGTAATCAAGTTCATATATGTTCCCGATTGGCCGACCACCGCTATTTTCCACAACCTCAACCGTAAAGGCTTTTACGCCGTAATATTTGGTATCGCTGTAATACGGCCAAGCGTTGTGTGCTTCGTGGTTTCGGATATGTGCGTCACGTTCAGCATAAAGGCTTGTGCCACTTGTGCGTGACAACCATAAAAAATGACTGCCTGCGGCAGCCGTTTTAAGTGTTTCAACATCATAATTAAAATCGGTCTTGTAAAAAAGATTGTTGTTGTCAACGATTTTCCGCAGAGCGGATATGATGTCTATATCTTCAAATTTTCGCAAGGTATCGCCCTCCTTTCTCACGGCTCGTAGCCGTCCTCGGCTTCTTCGTCCGGCTCGGACTGATAATCATTTTCGGTTCGATGGTTCACCCTAAGTCCGCGCGTATAATCGTTCCAGCAGAGTTCTTCGGATAAATCGTGCTTATCAAGGTATTCGTGAGTCTGATACAGTAAATCCACAACATCATCGGGGTTTTGCAATTCCGTTGCTGTAATCGGTTCGCCCTCGCCGTATTGATATGACGTAACCGAAACAGTCAATCCGCTTTCGTACATTTCCCGCATATATTTGTATTCAAAGGTTTCTTTGACTTCATCAAATGTCGGGATTCCGATAACATAGAGTTTCTTTTGTTCGTTCCCTTGACCGTACATGAAAACCTCCGAATATTCCAAACTACCACCGGCTTCGTTCAAAATCTTGTCAAGCCGCAGCGCATTTTCGTATCCTTCGGCAAAATCTGTTTTATAGGTGGCAGAGGGGAGTTCATGCAATAAGCCGTGTTTCGTGATGTAGCCGTGACAGCAAGCTAAAAGTTTTTCAACTTCGGCTGTGTCTTTGATTTCACCGGGCGGGATAATTTCTTTTCCGTTGAAATAAGCAAAATTGCCGACCGTTATCACATACTCATCGTCAAAATAACGTCCTATCATGCTTTGCGTTACGGGGTGGTCTTTAATTTTGGATAAATCCTCAACCAACCCGCAAGTAAAATAGGTGTATTCTCTGCCGGAATTGTAGATTTCAACCCGCGAATAATACAGGCTGCAATTTTTAAGGTGGGAGTCTAATTCAATCAGCCGCTCCCGCCCATACTCGTCGGCGTGGTTTTCCCAGCCCCATACCACGCTGCCGCACGATACCTCTATGCCTTTGCGCTCCAAAAACTCACAGCGGCGTTTAAGCTCCAAAAGTTCGTTTTTCGCCGCTTTGGAATACACATAATCGCTGTCGTAATGTTCAACGTGGATTCCTTTATAATAAATGTACCCCATATGGTCACGGGTGATATGCTCTATATCGTGCAGATACGGCTTGGTATAACTCTCGTCAATGACAACACGCTGATACAGCTTTTCAAAAACCTCACGGCCTGCTTCGTTTAGATGTCCGTTTACCGCGTATTCGGTTATTTTTAAGTCGCTTGGGTCTAATAAATCGCCGTCATTGGTCTTTTTCAGAATCGCGCAAGCCTTATCGCATATTTCGCGCAGTTCGGCTTGCGTTCGCTTATCCATAATCCACCTCCATATTATAATGATAGAAGCGGCTGCACAGACGGCAACAACCGCCCATATCCAGCCGCTCACGGTTCAAGCCCATCGTCCTGTTCTTGTTCCGTTTCCTGTGCGTAGCTGTGCGCCGCTTCGGAACGCACAGGCATATCTTCAAGCCACTTTTGCAAACTCTCAGGCTTGACAACACCGAGGAAGTCGGCGCGTTCCCATTGAGATTCTCTGCCGTCAAAGAGGTTCTTAGCATAGACCGCCTGACCTCTTGCGCCGTAGGTACAGCCGAAACCGTTATACGCAACCCACAGGCTGTTTTGGGCGTTGCGGCAATTAGTAATGAGCGATTGAGGGTCAAGCACAAGTATCTTATTGTCATAATCTTCCCTGTCGCTGTCGGGTACACAGTCAACCGCCCCCAACGGTTCGAGGTTTTGCCGTATTTTCAAGTTTTCATCAATCCTTTCCTGTAAAATATATAGTACGGGCTTGTTTATCTTTTCCGCGTACTCAATCTCGCCCTGCATACCCTGTGATATTTCATCGCCGCAAACCCAAAGTTCCGAACAGTATTCGATTAGCTTCAAGCCCATAACCAAAGCCTTCTCACGGTTTTCGGGATTTTCGGGAAGAAAGCCCTGCCACGCCAAATGAGGGGCGACAGGGATATGGCCGCAACCGGCAACATATTCACAATAGCGGTTCGCTTTTTTTAGGTTTTCTTCGACGTTCCCGCGAACGGGACTTGCCACATATACCAGCTTCATACGCTGTACTTCCGTCCTGTCTGTCTTACCGTCTGCATAGATGTCACTCGCCGTTTGTTCTTGGGTAACGCCCTCGTAAATTTTCTGTGTCAGTTTTTCGGAATACTCAATATCCGAGGGCTTGTGTGTCAGCCGTTTTAGGCTGCCGTCAAAACTTGAATTAACGTCCATATCTAAATCTTGATATGTCTGGCTACATTCAAGCCTGACAACCTTTGCGAACGTGTCACCCGTATTTTTGAAATATCCCTGTACTTTCGCCGTTGGGTTGTTCCTCAAATAACGCCGCAGTTCTTCAAGCTGCTTTTCTTCTTTATCCAACGGGCCACGAATCCCGCCGTATTCCAACCAATGCACCATTAACAATCACCTACCTTTATCAAAGCTCCAATTCCTCATACGGCAACCGTTCAAAGTCGTTTTCCGATTCCTGTGATTGCGCCTGCTGATAATCGGCGACTTCCGAACGTGTGCTGTCTGCCTCGTTATCAAGCTGTTTTTGCAGAAACAAATACGGCGGCGCGTCCGCGTCCTCAATCTGTTCATCAGGCGGGGCGGTCATATTATGCGTTTTTACATATTCGGGATAATTGCCGCAAAGAGTAGCCCGCAGACTTTCATCGCTGACGATATAATCCCGAACGCTGGAATTTGTCCGTGACAACTCATACAGCGGGATAGCGGTCGCCGCGCCGCTGAACACAGTGTAGCCGTTTTTATCCTGACCGTATTCGGCCGCCAACTCCGATAAATCCTTATCTGCGCTTCCTTGCTTGACGGCAATCAAGATTTCCTTATCGTTTGAAATAAGCAGAACGCCGTCCGCGATTTTCTCAACTTCTGTGCCTTTGGCTTCGGCTTTCGTTTCGCCGTTTTCTTCCATGAGCCTGCATATTTCAAGCCCGATTTCAAAGCAAGTGTTGATACTGCCCCATATAGATTCGTTTCTCGCCATGTAAAATTAACCTCCTTCCGGCGCGCTAAACACCATAAATCATCATCAAAGCGTCTTGATTGTCGAGTATATATTTCATTTCTTTTTCGCTGTATTCGTCAATCAGTTTGTCGATGTAGCCGTAAACCTCAAAACCGATAGGATTGGCAACGTACTCTTGCTCCGACATTCGGGCAAGCCGCTTTTTAAGTTCACGCTTGTACCGCAAAAATTCCATGAGGGCGTCTGTTTTCTTTATCTTCATTGCTCTACCCCCTCGTCCAGTTCCGTAACCGTTTCAAGGTTTTCAAAGTCCAAAATATCGAGGTTTGCAAGCTCCGGCACAATACCCTCAATTTTCTCAATAAGAGCGTCAAACTCCGCTGTTTCTTGAGATGACAGGCTATCGTCCATTGTAAGCCGCACTCTCACAAGGTTTGCGTGTATCAAGAATAATTCTTTCTCTGTGAATTGCTGCGGCTCGGCATTGGTGATGCCGCACAGTTCCGCTGTTTCCCGTGCGATATAACGTATCTGCTCCAACGCGCCGAGCGGAATCTCGGCGTTAGGGTTCGGCTCAATGGTGCCGGATTTTGTGAGATGGGCTATGTTGTAGCCCTTGAAACATATATCCGCTATGTGCTTATTCTCGTAGTCGTATGACGGCTTATATGCCTGAAAACCCTGCAACGCAAGTTGTTCATAGAACGCAATGTAAAATTCGATTTTCTTATCCAAAATATCCCCTCCTAAACTTCAAGCCCGTCCTCCGCTACAAGGTCGTGTTCCTCGTAGACGGAGCGCTCCTGTATTTCCGGCACAATCATTTCTACTTTTTCAATCAGCTTGCCTACGTTCGTCATGGCGTCAACCGAAAGGTCGGGAGCGTTCGCGCCGAGAAAAACAAGCCCCTGATGGATTAGTTTTAACTCTGTTTCGCTCATCATCTTATGACGGTCAACCAATCCCGCGCGGAAAGCAAAGTCCTCTTTTGCGGCTTCATAATCAGTTGTATAGTTTCCATGTTCAAAGCCTGTGCGATTGTGAGCGTATTTCCATGTAACAAAAGTGAATACATAGCCAAAGTCCTCATAGCTATCGTTACGCGCCGCCAACACGACGTTGTTGTGTTCGGACAGTATACGGAAATGAGAAATGCCCTCTATCGGGATGCAGGGTGCTTTTTCCCAAGCGGCGAGTATCTCGTTGATTTTTTCCGACATGGGGCGAAGTTGACTGTAAACAATAGGGTCGTGTTCACCGTAGTAAAAAATTTCGCCGTCGTTCATTATTCTCATCACACGCTCGTCGGATGGATTTACTAACATGGCGTCCTGTTTTTCATCATACCGTGCATCGGGGAAACCCAACCGCGCAAGTTCCATTTTCAAGAGCCGTTGCTTTAATCCTGACATCTTCATAGATTGCCCTGCCTTTCGTTGTTATTTTTGGATTGCTCCAATCGCTTTTGATGTTCAGCCCGCCATCGGGCCTGCATTTTCTTATAAAGTGCGTTGATACAATTTTCCGTATCAGGGTAGCTGCCGGTCAGACAGCTTGGTTGGTTCACTTGAAAAACGAAAACGCACCCGTGACACGGGTGGCCTTCGGGGTATTGATATATCGGCTCCGGCATGATTACAACGCCGTAACCCCGGTTTGGTACATGAATCTTCTCACGGTTTTTGTAACCTCCTTCAAACACAATGTTTTCCTCCCTGCGATATAGAAAAAGGGCATGAAGTCAAAACTCCATACCCTTATCTTTATTTTTAAGATACCATTCCCTCATGGCGCGGTCTGAAAGGTCGCCGTAAGTTTTGTTATGCCGCTCATGCCCCTCGGACGTGTTGGCAACAATCCCACGCGCGAAAAAATCCAGAATCTCACGCATGAGTTCTATGGCGTAAAACTGTTTCTGCGCGGCGGTATAATCGGCGTCCTTGACTTCATACTCTTTTGAGATAATGGATTTTATGGATTTCACGATTTTATAGCTGATTTGCTTTTTGGCGTCGGCTTCGCATTTATCACGGTATTCTTTCAACTTATCGGGGGCGTCGAGCGAATTGTAAAGACGTTTCAGGTCGCACAGGGTATCAATGTACTGCTCCACCGCCGCCTGTAAATATGTGTTGCCGTTAATAAGTTCATCGGTCAGGCCGTCAACCATCGCCTTGACTTCGGGCGGCAGCAGTTTATATGCAACCCTGCCGCCCTTCGGTATGGCGTTCCGCAGGGTAAACAATTTTTCAGCCGCCGCCGCAAGCTGTTCATCGGAATTAAAAAACTGCGTTATGTTTACAGCTTTTGCGTCCATATAATTATCAAGCTCGGATTTCGTTTTCTTAAAATTCTTCGCGCTCATGCCTTTCATAAAAGAATCAAAGTCAACCACCGCCGCGTCGTAACCGCCGCCGATATTTTCTTTGGCGAGTTTTTTCTTCTCATATAATTCTTGGATTCGTATTTCAAACGTGGATTTAATAAGGGCGACACGGATTGCGTTCGGGATTTTCGGCGACACATAATCCTTTTTGATTTTCTGCTCTTTATCCCAGAACACGATATGCAAATGCGGATGGTCGCCCTCATTGTGGTAAGCTCCGCACCAACCGAGATTACCGATGTCGATGCCGTTCTTTTCGGCGAGGGTGCGGATATGCTGTTCGGCATACTCCCGCCAATCCTTTTGAGTAAGCAATCCAATATCCTCGGCATCGGCTCTGTTGAATGAAATGATACTGCGGAAGATGTTGACGTTACGTTTGGAAAGTTGCCGGACGTATTTAGCCGTTTCTTGCCACGGCATTTTATCCACCGGCTCGGTCGGTGACAGATACCCGAACAGACCGTGAACACCGTCCTCATTTTTCATGGAACGGGGCCGCATGGCGATATAGCCGATATGCAGATAATTCTTGACAGGGGTAAAGCGGTCATTGGGCGGCGCGAACCGCTGCTTATACATGATGATTGACATAGGCTATATATCCGTAAAATCCGTTTTGAGTTTCTTTACCGCCATTTCCACATCGTCTGCGTCCTCCAAAAACTCAACCACGCCCACGCCGTTCTGCTTCATATAATCAATACCGAGTTTGCGGGCGTTTGAGTTTATGTCTTTGAAGTCCTCTTGCATAGATGGGTTGATAACGTCGGACATCAGCCTGACCGACATAAAATAACCGCCAGCCGATATAACACCGATTTTGAACAGCATAGCCGCAAGGCGGTTTGCCTGTTTTCCGATTTCCT
>Ga0099364_10007492_pt1 | contig 15571 bp, 8 predicted proteins | sample TergutTh196P3_FD_73070 | JGI IMG/M metagenome (GOLD analysis project Ga0099364, IMG submission 73070) | Microcerotermes parvus P3 segment gut microbial communities from Pointe-Noire, Republic of the Congo - Th196 P3 | ecosystem: Host-associated > Arthropoda: Insects > Digestive system > Gut ... | reverse complement strand
TGAAGAAGGTAAGTTTTTTCAGCGTTAACAGTGGCAGAGGCATCGACAGCACGACAAGTATGTTGTCGGGATATCAGCAAAACCTAAACACGGGTGGTTACCTGCGAAGCCGGTTCCTTGATAGTATTAATCAAAAAACGAATTTATCATGGTAAATGCAAAACAATAGTCAAAAATACAAATCATTTCCCGTTTGTAAAAGGTTTTTCGTTGGGACGTTTTATCATTTTATCAAAATTGCCATTCGCAATTTGCTAAGATATAAAAATAATACGCTCATTAACGTAATAGGGTTGGCTGTGGGCTTTTCCTGCTTCGCCATGTCGATGCTATGGATTCGATACGAAATGAGTTTCGACAATTTTCACAAAAACGCTAAGCAGATTTTTGTAGTATACGAACTGAAAGGAGCTCTATCTAACCATACATACTACAATAGAGTTACATCTGTTCCATTAGCTGCCTATCTGAAAGAAACGTTTCCTGAAATTGCAAATTCAACTGCGATTGTTGTTCCTCGCTTTACATCAGGAATTACCGTTGTTTTAGTTGGTGGAGTTGAATTTCCCGCAAAAGTCATCGAAGTTGATTCGTATTTTACTCAGATGTTTGATGTAAAAATATTAGAAGGCAGTCGTGATTTTCTCGTGCAGGGAAGTCAAAAAATAGCAATTACCCGAAATAAATCTTTACAATTGTTTGGAAATGAAGACCCGATTGGAAAATCAGTTGTTTACAAAGGCGTTTTTTTTACAATTTGCGCAATTATTTCGGAGATGCCCAAACCTAGCAATTATCCCTACGATTTTTTAGCGCCGATTGACGATTTTTCAATAATAGGCCCATTAGGCGAAATTATAAGTGATGCAAATCAAGGCTGGGGTATAGCAAATGCAAATACAATTATTGAATTGTATACCGAAACGGACTTAGAAGCCTTTGAAAAAAAATTATACGAACACGAGATTATTAAAACAATTGGCAATCGTAGTGTAACTATTAACAAATTAATTATTAAACCTATTACTAAAATCAATTATACTGCACCGGATGTGGCAAGAGACATTCAATTTAAGTTTATTTTGATTTTTGCATTATCATGCTGGTTGGTCGTTATTTGTGCATTGTTCAATTATTTTATTTTTTTTGTTAATCATTTACATATACGTCAAAAAGAATTAGCCCTACGCATTACATACGGAGCAACAAGACGTTCGCTATTTGCGATGCTTTTGATTGAGTTTATGCTTGTGTTGTTGATTGCCGTAGCGTTTAGCTGCGTTTTGATACAATTTTTTCACAAGCCGTTTATGGCGCTGTCGCACATTCAAATGGACTTGTCTGCCATTTATTTGAAATCGCTTACATACATGGTTGGTGTTGTTATAATTTCTTTGTTGAAATTCTTGATAATATTTTTGGTTTTCGGTCCAGTAAGCCCTAGAAAAACAATTCACAAGATTAGTAGAAGCATGTTCAGAAAAATTTCAATTGTTGTACAGATAGTCATAAGTACAGGCTTGACTTTTTGTGTCGTCATAATTTTGAAACAAATTTATTTTTTGAATCATTCCAACGAGTTAGGTTTTTCGTTCAACAATCAAGGTTCTGTTTCGGTCTCAAGAAACAATGGCGTTGCATTTGCAAATCAATTGAAACAGATGCCTGAAATCATAGAAGTTATCGATACCGAAGGAAAAATGACGAGTTTACTTCCTATGCTTGGCGGTATTAGTTTTACCGTTCGTTCGTGGGATGACAAGCCTTCTGATATAGAATCTGTTTCTTTAACTAGAGTGTATGTTACCCCTGAATATATTTCTTTTTATGATTTCAGATTAATTGCCGGTGAAATGTTGACTAATGCAGATTCGGAATCGATGGTACTGATTAACGAAGATGCAGCCAGAGCATTTGGATGGTATGACCCTGTTGGTAAAGAATTCATGGACAGATATACGGTAAAGGGCGTTATAAAAAATATTTACAATAGGTCAATATTAGCCGTTCAACCACCCTTACCGTCTTTTTTTACTCAGGAAACACGGAGCGGAAATAACTTAAGGACAGTTATTTTATTCAAATACCATAAAAATACTTGGAAGACATTAAAGCCGAAAATTGAACTTTTGTTAGAAAACGACGACTATAACTCAAAGGCAATTTATAATGATGAAGAGTTATTCGAAAAATTTCTGAAATCTGAAAGCGCTTTTATCAAAATATTTTCGTTTGTTTCGGCTCTTTGCATATTGGTTTGTCTGTTCGGTTTTGTTTCGTTTGTCATGCTCGCTTGCAAAGAACGACGTAAAGAAATCGCAATACGCAAAATCAATGGCGCTACGGTAGGAAATATTATAGTAATTTTTGCGAAAGAATTTATTATTTTGCTATCCATAGGCGCAGCAATCGCCTTTACGGCAGGCTATTTCATCATGCAACGCTGGTTGGAAAACTATGTGATACGGACAAATATACCCGCATGGATATATTTGTCGATTATTTTTGTTTTTGCATTTGTGATTGTGATTTTTGCGGGCTGGCATGTTTATAAATCAAGCGTTGAAAATCCGGCGGAAGTGATAAAAAAATGAATAATAATACATACAACAATGCACAATTCCAATGATTTAGGCATGCGAAATTTTTATATTTCAATAACCTCAACAGATGTCTCTCTTCGGACGACATTACGTGCCGCGTGTGAATACCTAAGGTTTCTTTTCCCTTGCTTCGTTGTTATTTCGAGCGAAACGAGAAATCTACCAACACAAACCATTACAGAGTCAAGCCCGTAATGACACGCTGATACGATGTTTTAGTATTAACATTGTGCAAAAAAATAAAAAAAATATTTTGTGGTTAAAAAAATAATATGTATCTTTGTGCCGTTACACAATTGAAGATTTTTACGAAAATCAGGAATATGAAATATGATCTTTGAAATGTTGGAAAGTTGATTAGCAGGGTGAAGCAAGTGTTTTTAGTAGATGTAACTAATACACTGAATTTAGCTTCGATACTGCTAAAAACCAGCGAATGGTGTGAGTTATTGGGCTTAGGGCATGGCGCCATAGCCATAATAAAAGCAACGAAGCCGCCGGTTGTGCGCGAAATACCTAATAAAATCTCGAAATATCTCTTTGATGTTTCGAAATTGATGCGATGGTAGAGAAGCGCGAAAAATGCGAAAGAGACGTGCAACTCTTTAAAACGGGCAAGACCTGCGAAGCCTATCAGAGCAGGAAATTTTAAACCGAAAGGCAGAGATGCTTTTCACAAAGGTCTGCTAAAGGACAGACGTAAAACAAGATATGCGTATGAAGGAAGTAAGTTTTTTCAGCGTTAACAGTGGCAGAGGCATCGACAGCACGATAAGTATGTTGTCGGGATATCAGCAAAACCTAAACACGGGTGGTTACCTGCGAAGCCGATTCCAGGAGAGTATTAATCAAAAAACGAATTTATTATGAAAAAGATGGTTTTGAGCAAGTTAGTATTGCGTGAATTCATTGAGGCAGAAGACCTTGTTTTCAAAAAAGCTCAGAGGAGAATTTTAGGCGGATATGGCGATTGCTAAATAATTTGAGCATGTTTTTTTCTGAGAAAAGAATCTTAGATGATAGTCAACGAATTAGTGAATTTTCGTCCTCCCCCTTTTGGCTATTTAGTGGGGGGCTTTTTTTTCATTACACCAAAATAGCCTTCCGTAATATACGAAAGTACAAGAACCAAACGCTGATTAGTGTTATGGGCTTGGCGGTGGGTTTTACCTGTTTTGCTTTGTCAATGATTTGGATTCGCTACGAAATGAGCTTCGACAATTTTCACAAAAACGCCAAGCATAAGTATGTGATTTATAAGCCGCGTTTGGGTGCTTCAGCAGAATTTATCAGAGCCACTCCTATCCCGATGGCAAATTATTTGAAAGAAGCATTTCCCGAAATTACAAACGCCGCCTCAATAGTTAATAATCATGGTTTTACAGGAAATAAAATTACTATTGAAGGCATCGAATTTTCGGTAAGAATCATTGAAGCTGATTCGTCTTTCTTGCGAATGTTTGACGTGAAAATTTTAGAAGGCAGCAAAGCTTTTCTCATTCCCGGTAGCAACAAAATTGCCGTCACTATGGAAAAATCACGACAATTGTTCGGAAATGAAAATCCCATTGGAAAAACGGTTGTTAATAATTGGGGGAGCGTTTTTACTGTTTGTGCGGTTATAACAGAAATGCGTAAACCAAGCAATTACCTTTACGATTTTATTACGCCATTCAGTGATATAGTAGACCCATTTGACGATTATAATATTAGTTCACATCAAAATTGGAATTTTGCCAACGCAAATACAATTATTGAATTGTCCCCAAGAACAAATATCAAAGCCTTTCAAAAAAAATTATACGAACATGTGATTAATACAGCAAACAATAAAATGTTTATCAGACCGTTAACCCAAATGCGTTATACTGACTCTTTTGTAGAAAGAGATGTTAAGTTTCAGTATGTTTTGATTTTTGCATTATCAGGACTGTTAGTAATTTTGTGTGCGCTGTTCAATTATTTTATATCGTTTACAAGCCGTTTGTTGATACGACAAAAAGAACTGGCATTGCACTGGGTGTATGGAGCTTCATGGCGCTCGCAACTAATGATGCTCTCGGTCGAATTTTTGCTTACAGTGTCGTTTGCCGCCGTAGCAGGATTAATGCTGACGCAACTGTTTTATAAACGCTTTCTGGCTTTATCGCACATTCAAATGGATTTGTCAGGCATTATTCGCGAAACGTTTTTGTATCTATCGGGCATTATATTATTTTCGTTATTAGCCTTTTGGATGATATTGTCCATTTTAAGGCAACAGCGCCTATTTCAGACAATTCGCCTAAGTTATAAAAAATCGTTAAGCAAAATTTTGATGGTTGTCCAGTTAATTACCAGTATTGGTTTTGCCTTTTGCACAATTATTATTATTAAACAAATTGATTTTCTTCGCCATTCCGGAGAGTTAGGTTTTTCGTTTAAAAATCAAGGATCAATTGTGATATCAAGAAATAATGGTGAGATATTTGAAAATTATTTGAAACAGATGCCTGAAATTACAGAAATTGTCAATACAGAAGGAAGAATGAGAAATTTAATCTCAAGAAATGGAGGTCGTACAGGTTATCGTATTAATTCATGGGATGGCAAGCCTGCCGATGTAGAATATATAAGTTTGGAAAAAATGTATGTTTCGCCCGAATATATTGATTTTTATGATTTTCGGCTCTTGAAAGGAAGTTTGTTGACTAAAGCCGATTCGGAATCATTGGTTTTGATTAATGAAAGTGCAGCCAGAGCATTGGGTTGGTATGATCCCGTGGGCAAACAGTTCGATGACAAATATACGGTAAAGGGCGTAATAAAAGATATATACAACCGTGCACCTACGATACAACAACTTAGACCGGCTTTTTATACTAAAGAAACAGCACGAGGCTCCATCATAGCTACAAGTATTCTGTTTAAATACAACGAAGGTGCATGGAAATCATTAAAGAAAAAAATCGAACAGTTGATAAAAGATGATGAATATAACAACAAAATCATATATAACTCAGAAGAAGAGTACAATACATTTTTGAAGTCGGAAAACGCCCTAATCAGGTTATTGTCATTTGTTTCTTTTATTTGTGTATTAATATGCATTTCAGGTTTTGTTTCGTTGATTTTGCTCAGTTGTGAAGAACGTCGCAAAGAAATCGCCATTCGTAAAATCAATGGCGCTACAGTTGGCGACATTCTTACTATTTTTGCGAAAGAATATTTTTTCTTGCTGTTTGTCGGCGCAGCTATTGCTTTTACGGCAGGATATTTTATCATGCAACGCTGGCTGGAAAACTATGTAATACAGACAAATATACCAGCATGGATATATTTGTCGATTATTTTTGTTTTTGCATTAGTAATTGTATTTTGTGTGGGGTGGCAGGTTTATAAATCAAGCGTTGAAAATCCTGCGGAAGTGATTAAAAAATAAATAATAATACGTACAACAATGCACAATTTCTGCCATTTTTATATCGTTTTGCGTTTTATCGTGAAATTTGCTGTTTGAGCCTCTTTCGTGTGTTAGATGAAACAATGCTCCTTTTGCGCGATGTATCTTGTATTCAAGAGTTTTCCATTGATTTAGTCATTTTGGGTTTAACCCGCAATATCCTCACATTCAGAGGTTACGTACTCCGAAGGTACCCCTAACGCTTCCCGCAATCGCCTGTTTTCTGAAATAAACACGAGATTTTGAGCCTCAAGTTCAGAAATTCGTTTTTTCAGATCGGTTTCGGTCATCTTCATCGCCTTATTTCACAAAAACAGAAAATGCTCCGTAGCCTCTTGCGGTTTCGTCAACGGCAAGATACTGTTTTTTCCTGTTTTTATAAACTATCGCATTAACTCCCATTTCAGTTACATACACATTCTTACCATGTACGAACATAGATTTTTCGCTGTATGCCGAACCTTCAGCGAGTATTTTTGCTTTGCCATTTTTCCAAAGTGTGACAGAGCCTTTTCCATCAGATGTTCCAACACCTCCCAATACATAAACATCTCTGCCAGAGACAAATACTGAATTTGCACTTGATACATCTACATTAGATAGATCATCTTTTGATGAAGCCGCTATATCATGTCTTTCGACGAGATCTTGCGCCACGCCATTTTTCCAAAGTTGGGCAAAAGGAAAAAAATAAGTACGTTTTTCAAATTCAAGTCTATTCCATATGATACCGGCGACGTATACATCATTGCCTGACACAAAAACTGAATTAACCGATGCATCGCTAAGTTTTTGCGCTACGCCGTTTTTCCAAATTTTCGCGCCACCATTTGTTCCCCTTTCATTTACAGCAACGTATACATCATTTCCCGATACAAATACGGAAGTTGCTTGAGCCATTACAGCCCCAGTGGTGAGGTTTTGCGCTACGTCATTTTTCCAGAGTTTTGCAATTTGCTCTGTTTCATAACCTTCACCTTCATATCCGGCAACAAATACGTCCGTTTCCGATACAAATACGGAATTTGCTTTAGCTTCAACACTTCCGTCAGTAAGTTTTTGCGCTACGCCGTTTATCCATAACATCGCAAAATTTCCCTCATAGCCAGCAACATAAATATCATCCCCATGAACGAAAACGGAGCGAGCATACGCTTTATCCGTTCCATTCGTAAGATATTGTACTACCCCATTTTTCCACAATGTTGCGTAGTATTTGCTTTCGCTCAAAATAACAATAGTAGTGTCTAAGCCGGTAAACGGAGAAATCGTTCGTACGGCTTCATCATCGCCGTCACCCGGCATTTCGATATACCCTGCAACATATACATCTGGCTTACACATAGTTAGAAGCAATCCCACTATTGATGCAATGAATGGCAATCTTGCGCACTTTGTCCAAAATTTGATATTTGTCATTATAATAACCATAAAATAAAAAAACAATGATATTAATTATTTCGCAAAGATACGAAATCTTTTTCACACTTAATAAGAAAACAAAAAAAAAGTTTCAAAAACTATCAGATTTTTTGCGAGACACAAGTTCAAAAGCTCTTTGTCAGAACGCGATGGCATGGTAAAAAAAAATTTGAGAAGGATTTAAGTTTTACAAGGCTTGCAGAAGTTGGTGTCACCCCGCCTCCCACGAAACCACCTCTCTATCACGCGTTATACGTCTTCAAAATCCTTTTCAACGCATCTGGATACAGTTTCGAAACAGTGTAACGAACATGGTTTCGTCTTGGCGCTACCAACTCCTGTTTTCCGTCAGAATAAACTTTTGTGCGATGTTCAAGGCTATTTCGTAAATCATAGAGGTCGCGAAGCCTGTCGCCGGCAACTGCAATATCACCTTGTTTTTCTACTAAATGTACGTATCTTGACTTTTCTACTCCGGAGTGCGAATACTTGTTAGGAACTTCTTTGCAACATTCTTGAATGTAGTGCAACACAATGTTATCGACAAATTTCAGAGCATTATGCAACCATCCGTTCACGCTCCATTGCGAAAGTTTTTTAAATTCGTTGCAAATATCTAAACAACTCAAGGCGTCGTCATCGGCATTTTTATAATACGGGTCGCCTAAAGCCGATTTAAAATCAAATGCAAGTGAAGTCGAAATAACATCTTCGTAAAAATACACAAACGGATTTTCTTTACACGTTGATTTACGTTTCTCCTTTTCGAGATATTCAGAAAGCATCAGTTTCTGATAACTGTTCATTTCGGGCGTCTTTTCCGAAGCGCCATGATTTTCTATCTTTTCTAATTCTTTAAAGTTCATAAGCCAAACCAAAATTTTATATCTTCAAATTTTTCGTTTTCAGTTGTTTTCATAACATATCCCAAGAGACGAGTTCTGATATATGGTTCAGGGTCGTCTTTTATCGCCCTGCGAAGCGAAGCAAAAAGTTGACTGCCGGAATTAAGATGTTTCAACATTATCATATAATATCCGAGCCGCACAAGCGATGAAGACTCTTCTTTCGACTTGCGAAAAATTTCCTTCAGTTCCGAAGAAGTAAAATGCTGAACGGTAGCCATGTTCGACAAAATCTGATAGCGAACCCATTCAAAACATTTAAATTTCGGAATAAGAGCGTTAAGTTTTGCGGCTATTAACGGATTTGCGCCATATTGATTAAGGTTCCAGCAGAAATGATTTGCTTTCCAGAAAAAATGTTCTACACAAAAAAGCCACACGGGAATTAACGCTTCGTTGAATACAGGCTTGTCTTCAGACCCCAAAATTGAATTTGAATTGCGCCAACGGTAAGCAATATGAACGATTTGTTTCTTAACCTCATCATCGTTGGCAACTGACCTTGCATTGAAATCGTCGCCTTCAATACCTTTAAACTTGTCTAAAAGAAATTCTTCTACTTCGTCAATTTCTTTTTTGCAAAAATTAATTAATTCATCGCCCGCTATCGTTCTTATGATATATCTGTTTTCCTGTTCGTTATCAGGACTCTGCTCTGTCAAATAAATTTGTCGCTCGCGTTCTGATGCTTTATATTCATTATTTTCAAATTCATCGCCATAACCGGCAAGTAGCATTTGTTTTTCTTTTTCGCGGTCGTCGCCAATTTCTTCTATTGACGTTTTTTTCGTATTCAAAGACAATGCTCTACCTTTTAGAAAATTATCAATTAGAACAAGCGCTTCCGTAAGTTTTTCTTCTGTCTCTTCATAAATGCGAATATCGTCCATGTAGCGATAATAAGTGTAGCCTTTTTGACTGATATCGTAATCAAGGTCGTTCAGAAATACATTTGCCAAAAAGAACGAAGCCGCCGGACCTTGCGGTATTCCAACTCCGGGCGTTAACGATTCTTTCGTTCCGGAATAAATATTTAGACAATTTATTAACAAATCAAGTATCTCCGGCTCAATGCCAAACTTGTGCAATGCCATCATCAATTTTGAGTGAGGTATGCTGTCGAAAAAGCCCGTTATATCGGTTTCGAGTTTGAAGCGCACGTTTGTGTTTCCTATTTCGGTATTTACCGAGTTTATAAACTTGTTGTAGAGCGGAATATAGTACTCAAAAAAATAAAATTCCGCATCGAGGTCATTTAATAAGTCTGTACCCTTTTCAACTTCGGGGTGCAAAACGCTGCCAAATACAAAACTGTTTGTATCTGTAAGTTTTTTGTAATTATCACTTGCTACAGTGTTTGCTATAGCCTGATACACGAGGGCATCGTCAATGCTCAAAACAGATTTTGTTCTGTGAGTTTTCGACGCCTTCGGCTCATAATACTTGAACGGTCGCTTCGGCGCAAAATTGCCATTAATAATGGCTTCAGAAAGACGGGCAAGGTTAGCATCGAGATTGGATGCATAAATCTCTATGCCGAAATAATCCTTGATGTCCTTGCCGTTTGAACGTATCATTCTTTCCCATGCAAGGCGGAGGTTAGGCGGGGAAAAATATTTTTGGAGGATAGTATTACCATTCATCATCATCGTTTTCTTTAATTAATTCAATCTTATTTGTATTTGATAATCTATAATATTCTTTAAAAACATCTAAACTTGACTTAATGCTATGGTATTCGTTATGGCTTCTTAATTCTTCATCTTGAAAATCAAATATTTTGTAATTTGCTATTACTATACATTTTTTTATTGCTCTTGTAATTGCAACATTTAATCTATTCGGACTATAGAAAAAATCCAATCGTCTTTTAGATTCTAATGGGTTAGAATTAGACATACTGTAGATTATATAATGTTTTTCTTGGCCTTGCATACTGTCTACAGTATCGACAAATAATGAATCAAACGGTTTATATTTTCCAATTTTATTATTAATTTCTTTTTTTATTTCTCGTACTTGTGCTCTGTATGGGGACATTATTCCAATATCTGATAATTTGACTTCATTCTGGAGTAAATCATATACTAAATCTGCAACAAATTTAGCCTCAAAAGGCGAACGTCCTTGTGAATCAAAAATGTTGTGAATCACTAAAGTATGTGAATCATTATTTAATATTTTTGGATAATGAGAACATCTATAATACATTTCATCAATTGTCGTTGAAATATGCGAATTCAATTTGTTATTGTAAAATAATGAATTAGGTATCTTTATCAAAGATTTATTTAATCTGTAGGAAGTTTCCAATAAATTGATTTCATTTGGGTATAGTCTCGCTAATCTACTAAATATGGATTCTGCAAACATTTCATTGTTTGTCCCTTTTGGAATAATTGGGTCAAGTTGTTTGTGGTCGCCTACAAATATGTACTTTTTTGTTCTCGACATTACCGAAAGTGATAATGGAATACTTAATTGTGAGGCTTCATCAATAATTGCTATGTCAAATTCCCAATTATCTAATCGTTTTGAGGCTGGGTAACACAAGGAATAGGCAGTTGCCCCAATAGCAATGCCATTTTTACTAAAATCATTATTATTCGAATATGTTGTGAAGGGTAGCCGAGTTTTTCTCAATACATATTTATTTTCTTGAATTTCTTTATTTTGCGCGTTTTCTCCTATTTTTATTACTTTACTGCTATCTTTAATTCTTGCAGATATCGCATCAATGCAATTGTTGATAGCCGTGTGCGTGGGAGCGGTTATAAACACTTTATAACCTTTTTCAATTAAATATTGCGTTATGTAGGCAATTGTTAAAGTTTTTCCAGTACCCGGAGGTCCCTGAATTAAAGTAAAGTCGCTTGAATTTATTGAATTAAGAAACGCATTGTTTTGAGATTTATTCAAATATTCAACTATAAAATTATAATTAGATAGTAGATTTTGAGTTTGCCCATTTAAAAATTTTTCAATTCTATTCATTACGGTTCTATTTTCATTCAGAAAATTTGCGGTAGTTAGCAACATTCTTGTTCCAATATCATTATTGACAGATTTTATTTGCCAATTATTTTGTTGATAATTAAACTGATTTATATAACAATGTTTTACATTGAAATCATTGGGTTTAAGAATAAAGTTATCATTACTATCCTCATAAACGTCCATTTCAAAATTATCTTCGCCATTGCTCAAAATTACAGGACTTCCTTCTTTAAATTTTGAAATGTTAATTTCGCAAGAAATTTTTGCTGAAAAAATATATTTATATTCATTCGGCAGAGGAGGACACCACTGATTGGGCGTATCATCGTAAAAAACAAATTTTACTTTTAAATTTGACATAGTGATACCTTTTGCTACTTGCTCGTCAATAGGTAATTGCATTTGCTCATTGAAATCTGCTAAATTCTTTTTGTATTCAATTTCAATTGCTTCTCGGAATTCTTTTAATACATTCATGTTATATTTTATGTTTTAATGAATTTAAGATTATTTTTACTTCGTTCTCCATGTTTTTAACGGGTATTAGATGATAGTTTTCGTAGATTTCGTGTAAAACAATCAATTTCATTGAGGAAATTTTCATATTGTATTTCTTTTCTAAAATATATTTGTAGAAATTTTGTTGCAAACAATATTTGTAATAACTGGAATTGTCCAAGTGTTTTAATTCGGAAAGCGCAAATCCATAACCGTAAAGTATGGGGTTGCCGTCAATAATAAGTTTTGTGCTTCTTTTCCAGTCTAAAATAATATAATTACCAGTATCCTTATTTTTAAAAAGACAATCGATAGTACCCGCAATATTATGTTCGTCGTACAGAATCTTTTTTTCTGCGTCTATGAACTCAATATTTCTCGTTTTTATTTCATCATTAAAAAATTTCAAAAACAAGTTGAATTCTTTTGAATTTGATTTGAAGTCTTTGCATTTGAAAAAACTATCAATTTGATTATGCAATAATGTTCCTTTTTCTGCTGCTTCATCACGCTTTCTCTCATATTCTGCTAACACCTCATCTTCAGTTCTATTTTCTTCCACTGCTTTTCTCTCAACGTACCTTCTTACATCAAATGGAAAGAAACGGTCAATAAGAGTTGTCACAGAAATATACTCTGCGTTTCCAGTATTATCTTTTGGATGAATATATTTATGCGTTTCTTCGTCAAATGCAACATCGGTGCTGGTGTTTTCAAAATAAAATCTATTAGTTCTTTGAATTATTTTCTCAATAGATTCATTCTCGTTTAAATCAATTATGATTTCTTTGTTTTTTGTACGTTTATTAAATCGCTCAATGCCAAGATAATTTTCCCTGTAATTGATTTTCTGCCATTGAATACTTTGATTTTCATCCCATTGGCTTTCAATTTCGCATTTTGGTTGAGTTGTAAAATCTAAATTTCTTAATGAATTGACAACATTATAAATGTAATCAATACATTCGTTATATTCGAGATGAATTTGCTTTTCTGTGAATCTAATAACAATCCAACCGCTTTCTGTAAAAAATAAATCTCTAATAGTATCCTTGTCAATGTAATGTGTCGGATATCTGTAATATCCCTCATAAGGCTCGTCTATTTCTATGTCTATATAAAGATTTAATTTTTTATCAAATAAAACAATGTCAGGCTCATAAGGTTTATTGTAATTTGGTATAACCATATGAACATTGTTTACTATACTAAAGTCTGTAATTTGAGATTTAATTTTGTTAAAAAAATCGTCCTCTTTATATCCTTTTTGATTTGAACGTCCCAATCTTGGCAGTTTTAATTTACAATTATTAGTTGGCATTTTTACAACTGGATACATGTATAAATCATTCTGCAAAAAATAGTTATTAGGTGCATACAAAATTTGAAGTTCATCAGTTTGTTCTTCATTTGGTTTCGAAATTATTATTGATTCAATTGGTTTCTTTGTCTCCCTTAACATCCCTGACTTTTTAGACGCATCAGGTATTGTTTGTTTTGTAGGAGTATATGTTACCTCTGGTAGGTACTGTGTTTCTGTAGGCTTCGTTTCTTCTTTATGGGCGAAATTTTCAGGAATTGTTTCGGGATGACCATGAACTTCATGTTCAGAATAATGTTTATCTTGCAATTTTATTTCTGTGGAATCTTCATTTTTTAATTTTTTATCAATTGGATATGGATCTGCCGAAAATATATTTTCATCCGGATAGGCTGACGTATGTTTCTTTTTTATATAAAATATAACCCATAGAACAAATATAAAAGTAACGCCGCAAATAACAAACAAAAATAAAACAGTTCTATAGTTAGGAGCAACAGGAGCAACAGGAGCAACGACTTCAGACTGATTATTCAAATTTATACCGATCCAGAATAAACCATTTGTTACCGGCTCCTGAATATTCAAAACGGTCGCATTTTCGGGAATTTCAGGAAAAAGCATGAAAAATTCGTAAGTAGTGTTGCTTTGGACAGAATATCGCTCGTTGAAATTCAGGGTAACAAACTCTTCGTCTTGGTCTTTCATTATAACTCCCCATTCCAAAATCTGCAATTTGCTTGTAGACCCATCGGTTGTAACGTAGGTGTCGGAAGCAATTGCAACCCACGCTTGAAACAAGGTCGTGGTATAATTTATCGTTACGAGGGTTAGGTTTCTATCGCCCATGCCCATAATAACAGCCGTTATAGGCATCATTGTGGTTTCGCTCGAACTGTCGATACCCACAGCGGGATTTTCTATTAATCTCTGTGAATAAGCATTTACGAAGACGAATAGACACGAAACTGTCAGAAGCAACGACCTCCTCATCAAACCGTCCATCAGCCCACCGACGCCGCATCTACCGCCAGCCGTACCCGATATGTTTTCCAAACTTATCATTCCGCAAAGGTAATCAATCCTTTTCAATCCGCAAAACTTTTTTTGATTTTTTTTTCAAAAAAATTAATAATTTTAAAACAAAGCTGCGGCTAAATTCTTAAAATACAGTTTCATCTCTTTTTCTTCTATGTCCGGCGCCAACTCAATAGCCTTGTCAAAATATTCTTGGGCTTGGTCAATTTCGTTTCTATTGTAATAGATTTTACACAATCCCATATAACATCTGAATGTCGGAGCAATTTCAATGCCTTTCAAATAGTCTTCAATAGCGCCTTCAAAATCATATACTATTTCTTTTACTCTTGCACGCTCGAAATAGTAATCATCAATGCCCGCTTCAATACCTAATGTATAGTCTTCAATGGCTTCATGATAAAGATGTAATTCCTTTTTTGCCCATGCTCGCACAAAACAGTAATTTTTATCATTTGTTAAATCAATGATTTTTGAATAATCGTCAATAGCGCCCAACAAATCTTCAGATTTTGAGTTTCCACAATAAAATTTCAAGTCAGCCCTGCGTTTATAGACTTCAACATTATCAGGTTCTATGTCAATAACTTTCGAAAAATCATTGATAGCCTCAACCGCAAAGTTCAAACGTTCGTAGGCATTACCTCTATACCACAGTGCATTAATATCTTGAGGATTTATTTTTATGGCTTCTGTGGTTAATTCAACAACTTTCAAAAGTTGTTTTTTGCCGCCGTGCCATTCAGTTGTCGTACCATCACATAAACCACTACTTAACTTTTCGCCCCAGTGATAATACGCTACGTAATTATCAGGCTCTAATTCAAGGGCTTTTCTATAATAATAAATTGCTCTCTTGTTACTTCTCTTTTCATTTCCTCTTTGAATGTAGGTCGCCACATCTGTTTTTCGTTTATCTGTCATTACCCATTAATTATATATACTTTCGCTGTTTTCGTCACACGCTTTCCTGTTTTTCAACACCGTATCTCTTGAAGTATTTGCATAGCAATATATGCAAAAATGCGGACAAGTGTTATACATTCCTATATCCTTGCTAACAGTGCAACCGCAGTCTTTTCGCTGTCCCTTATCTTTAAGTTTTTCGATATTTAACGGTTTCAAGTTTGCTTCAATGTTGATTGGGAGAATTGGCAAACTTTTTTCAGGCATTTTACCATAATTCAAATAATGTATTAAATCCTTATCATGCGCAAATATCTGTTTCATCAATTCGCCGTCTATGCAGCGATTGTGTTCAATATCAAACCGTTTAAAATCTACCTGCTCGGAGCATGATGCTATTGATATTTCCCAGCCTTCGCGCTCCCAGCGTCTACGTATT
>Ga0099364_10007491_pt1 | contig 15572 bp, 12 predicted proteins | sample TergutTh196P3_FD_73070 | JGI IMG/M metagenome (GOLD analysis project Ga0099364, IMG submission 73070) | Microcerotermes parvus P3 segment gut microbial communities from Pointe-Noire, Republic of the Congo - Th196 P3 | ecosystem: Host-associated > Arthropoda: Insects > Digestive system > Gut ... | reverse complement strand
TACAAAGATGACCCTAAAACAAGGCTACCCAAAGGAATCCGCAGCCACCCGCAAGCGCTTCTGCCAGTCTCTGCAACTGAACCCCGATACTATCGAGGAGTACAAGCACTGGCACAACAGCCGCCATATCTGGAAAGAAATTCCCGAAGGCATCCGCAAGGCGGGTATCTTGGATATGGAGATTTACTTGGTGAACAACACAGCGTTCATGATTGTTGAGACCCCCTTGGATTTCAACTGGGACGAGGCTTTTGGGCGTTTAGCCACCTACGACCGTCAGGCGGAATGGGAGGACTTTGTAGGAAAGTTTCAGATCTCCAAAGAGGGTGCGCGCTCGGAGGAGAAGTGGCAGCTTATAGAACGAATATTTTCTCTAAACGAATAAACTATGATACCGGAACAACACCTAACAACCTTCACCAAACAGGCGCGCCGCTTGGGTAAGCAGCGCCTGCAACTTTGCAGCAGCGGCAATATGTCGTGGCGAGTGAGCGACAACATTGCCCTCGTGTCGGGCACAGGCTCATGGCTGGCTCACCTGAAAAGAGAGCAGGTCGCCGTGTGCGAGATCTCTACGGGCAACCGCATCGATGGCGCGAAACCATCGATGGAAAGCACGTTCCACCTCGGCGTCTTGCGACAGCGCAAAGACGTGAATGTGGTGCTGCACGTGCAATCGGAGTATGCAACCATCGTCGCTTGTATTAAAGACAAGCCTGCGAATTTCAACGTAACGGCAGAGGTTCCGTGCTGCTGCGGAAAGGAAATTCCGGTGCTGCCCTACCTGCGTCCGGGTTCGCCGGAACTGGCGAAAGCCGTGACGGAAGCCCTGCAAAACCACGACTGCATCTTGCTCAGCAAGCACGGACAGGTGGTGTGCGGAAAGGATTTCGACGATGCTATTCAGAAAGCGATGTTCTTTGAAATGGCTTGCCGCATCATCGTTGGCGCGGGAAAGGACAACTGCCTGACCCTCTCGGAAGAGGAAATAAAAGACTTGGATATTTACGTTTTAGGAAAAAAACAATGACCTATTTAGCCTTGGATTTAGGAGCAGGAAGTGGGCGTGCCATCGTTGGGCAGCTCGACGGCAATCGCTTGCGGTTGGAGGAGATCCTGCGTTTCGACAACACGCCGGTACAACTTGGAAACACGGTGTATTGGAACTTCCTCTCGCTGTTCGACAACATCAAAAAAAGCATCGCCCTTGCGGTGAAAAAAGGGTACGACCTGCGAGGTATTGCTGTGGATACATGGGGTGTGGATTTCGGACTTTTAGACCGTTCGGGCAACCTGCTTTCCAACCCTGTAACCTACCGCGACCGTCGCACGGAGGGCTTGAGCAGCGCGGCTTTCGAGGTAGTGTCGAAAGAGGAAATGTATAGCATTTCGGGTATCCAACTGATGGAAATCAACACGCTGTTCCAACTGCTAAGCCTTAGCAAACAGGGCGATCCAACCCTGCACCTCGCCGACAAATTACTCTTCACTCCCGACCTCATCAACTATTTCCTTACGGGAATAACGGCGAACGAATACACCATAGCCTCAACCTCGCAACTGCTACACGCACGCGAGAAAGCGTGGGACAAGACCCTCTTCCAAAAACTCAATCTCCCCATCCACATCATGGAAAAAATTATTTTTCCGGGTGAGTGCATTGGTGCTCTGACCAAGGCCATCGCAGAGGAGACCGGCGCAACGCAAGCCAAGGTGTTCGCCGTGGGTTCGCACGACACAGCGAGTGCTATTGGTGCCATTCCCGCAAAGGGCGACAACTGGGCGTTTCTGAGTTCGGGGACGTGGTCGCTACTCGGCGTTACAACGAAAGAGGCGATACTGACCGATGAGGCTCTTGCCAACGATTTCACCAACGAGGGCGGCATCAACGACAGCATCCTCTTCATGCGAAACATCACCGGACTTTGGCTGCTCCAACGCCTGATTGCCGAGTGGGAAAAAGCGGAAGGCAACAAGCCTTCTTATGACGAATTGTTGTCTGCAGCATCCAAGGCAGCATCGTTCCAAAGCCTTGTAGATACTGATGATCCGGCGTTCTCCAACCCTGCGAAGATGAGCGACGCCATTCGTGAGTATTGCCAAAAAACCAACCAACCCTCACCCGAAACCAAGGGCGAGTTTGTGCATTGTGTGTTGAAATCGCTTGCCGCCAAATACGCTGTGGTGATGGAAAAACTGAAACAATGTTCGGGTAAAACCATAGAGAAATTGTACGTTGTAGGCGGAGGAAGTCAGAACGCTTTGCTCAACCAATTCACCGCAAACGCTCTGAATATGGAGGTTGTCATCGGCTTGACCGAGGCCACGGCGGTGGGGAATATCTTGCAGCAGGCTATTGCGGATGGGGTTGTTGCCGGCTGGGATGCGGGGCATGGCATCATCAGAGACAGTTTTGCTTTTGAGACTTACAAGCCGTCTGAACTATGATTTTTATGATTGTTATGATTACAATGCCCCTCGTCAACATATGTCCCGTAGGGATGGAATATGAAAATATGTTGTCCCTACGGGACAATGGCGAAGAGCTAACGGACACAACGCAAGGCGAACCCGTTACCCTTATGAGGGTTGCCGCTCTGCAGATAGACGGTGTTCTGAGTGTAGGTCAGGCCGAATGCATTCGTGGCGATGGACTCTGACGAGGACCAATAGTTCGACTGCGCAGCCGACGAATTATCCTGCAGATTATTCACGAACGCCGTAAAGCGAGCCCCCCCCCAAGCGCCTGCCCTGTTCACAGCAGCAAGGCCCGAACCGGAGGGGCCGGCATATCCGGCAATGACAGCCATATTGCTATGAGTACCACCTGTACCCCCCAAAGCAATATCCAAATCAATAAAATCCTCACGAGAGGGCACCCGCCAATCGCCCGGACAAAGTAGTGCCTCGTAACGTTTCACAAAACACCAAGAGAAGTAATGACCGTCGAAACCGTTGGTGGCATTGCGACAATCGGTATTATAATTGATGGATGATGAACCGCCATTGTAACTCGTTTTATCGCAATTACTCACCTGCACAGCATCCGACCAAACCTGAGAGATATGTGCATTTGCACCTGTTCCGGTAATCGTCCAAGTCTGCGTTTCGATGTTGGCATTGCCGCCCCAGGTTACCGTACCGAACGTGCCGGAATTGACCGTAGTGGCACAATTTATAGCCGTCAACTCAGCATCCGTCAACACACCAACATGCACTTGGCAAAAGTCGGTGTGGTTTCCATCCTGCGTTGTCACTGTGATGGTTGTAGCGCCATTGCTTAATGCCACAACAAGTCCATTGCTGACTGTGGCAACATTGGTGTAAGTGCTTGCCCAATTGAGTGCAGGGTTTGATGCGTCTGCCGGCAGCACAGTGGGCAGGAGCGTGAGCGTGTCGCCCACCGTTAGCGTTGCTGATTGTTGGTTTAAGGCTACGCTGATTACGGCGATGTGTTTGTCCTTATCACCACAAGTGGTGAAAACTAAGGAGAGGGCCAGGATGGCGGCGGTGGTGTGGATTAAGCGTTTTTTCATAGGTTGCATTTGGTTTGTAGTTTGTTTGCTTTGTTTGTTGAAATAATTTGCAAAGGTACGAAAAAAAGATGAAACGTGTGGTATTTCAGATTTTTTTTGTAACTTTGCATGAAAAAAAATAACAAACAACACCCCACCATGAAATCACCAAAAATGTTCACCAAAAACGGTATCAACTACCTCTTCCCTTTCATCCTCGTAACCTCGCTTTTCGCGCTATGGGGCTTTGCCAACGACATCACCAACCCGATGGTTGCGGCGTTTAGAAACATCTTGCTCATCAGTAATTTTGAGAGTTCGTTAGTGCAGTTCGCTTTCTATGGCGGCTACTGTTTCATGGCTATTCCTGCGGCGATATTCATCAAGCGGTTCAACTACAAAAACGGCATCCTTGTAGGGCTTGCGCTCTATTCGATAGGATGTCTGCTCTTCATTCCGGCGGGCAATGCCACGGCGTTTTGGGCGTTCCTCATGGCGTATTTCATCATGACTTGCGGCTTGGCGTTTTTGGAAACCACGTCCAACCCTTTCATCCTTTCGATGGGACCCGACGAGTCTGCCACGCGCCGCCTCAACTTCGCGCAAGCGTTCAACCCCATAGGCTCTCTCACCGGTATGCTGATTGCGAAAAACCTCATCCTTGCCCGACTGTATAAGGCCACAGAAGCCGAACGCGTAGTGATACAAGCTACCGACCCAGAACTCTTTGCAGAGATACAAAAGAACGATTTGGCGGTGGTGAGCGGACCCTACCTCACCCTCGGTCTGGTGGTGCTGGTGTTCTTGGTGATCTTCGCTTTAGTGAAATTTCCGGGGGCGAGCAACATACACAAAGGTCCGTTGCATGTTGGTGCAACGTTCCGGCGACTGCTGCAAAACGCGCGGTACACGCGGGCTGTAGTCGCACAAGCGTTCTACGTTGGCGTGCAAATCATGGTGTGGACCTTCATCATCCACTACGCGGAAGCGGAACTCGGCATGAGCAAGTCGGATGCGCAGGGCTACAACATGATTGCGATGGGTATCTTCGTGAGCAGCCGTTTCATTTGCACCTACCTTTTGAAATATATCAAACCCAGCTTTCTCTTGACCTGCTTGGCTTTCGGAGGAATTTTCTTCACGCTTGGCGCGATATTCGTTCAGGGCATGTTCGGACTTTATTCGCTGGTTGCCATCTCTGCCTGCATGTCGCTGATGTTCCCAACGATTTACGGCATTGCGCTGAAAGACCTTGGTGATGATGCCAAACTGGGTTCGGCAGGGCTTATCCTGGCGATTGGTGGAGGCTGCTTTATGCCGCCGTTGCAGGGGTTGCTCATCGACAAAGCCGTATGGTTTGAAGGGCTATTATCTTCAGTACGATTTTCGTTTGTGCTGCCGCTGATTTGCTTTATTGTGATTGCTTGGTTTGGGCGCTGGGCGGGGAGAGTTCCCCCATCACCAGCGAGTAAAGCTCCCGCTCGGTAAGCCCCATAGCCCGTGCCTGCTGAGGGACGATGCTGCCCTCGGATTGTCCGGGAACGGTGTTCACTTCGAGGAAATATAATGCGTTGGTGTCGTCTTCCAAGATGAAGTCGAAACGCACGATGCCGGCGCAGTTCAGCTCATCATAGAGTTGAGAGGAGGTTGCTTGAATGAGGTCGCGGTAGAGGTCATCGACCTGCGCAGGGGTCACCTCGTCAGTCACGCCGGGCGTGTATTTCGCCTCATAGTCGAAAAATTCTTTCTTGCTGATGATCTCTGTGATTGGGAGTATGATCTTCTTGCCTTTGGAGCGAAACATGCCGCAGGAGAACTCGCGACCTTTCACAAATTTTTCGACAAGCACTTGTGTGTCTTCTTTGAAAGCCCTGTCGATAGCGGGTTGTAGCTCGTCGAGTGTTTTCACTTTCGACATGCCGATGCTTGAGCCTCCGCAGTTGGGTTTCACAAAACACGGGAAACCCAATGTTTCCGCTATGTCTGAGAGGTTGTAGAGTTTGTCCTTGAGGATATGTACTGAGTCGGCAACGTTGACGATGTCCAGGTTTTTCACCACTCTGTTGCAAAAACCTTTGTTAAAGGTGAGGGCTGAAGTGATCGCATCGCAGGTGTTGTAGGGGATTTGGAGCATGTCGAGATAGCCTTGCAACTTGCCGTCTTCGCCGGGTGTGCCATGTATGATGATGAAGGCAGCATCGAAAGTGATATGTTTGCTGGCTATAGTTAGGCTGAAATCATTTTTGTTGATGGGAATGTGTTCTCCGGCTAGGGTCGTGTGTGTCCAACTTTCGGAGGTGATTATAATCTTGTAAACGTTGAATAGGGCAGGGTCGAGGTGTTGCTCCACCACCGCTGCACTACGAATTGATACTACGTTCTCACCTGAGTATCCACCGGCTATTAGGGCTATGTTTTTCATGTGTAAACAATCTTTTTCAAAGGTATTATTTATGCAACAGGTTATCATCGTCGTCCACCACTTCGGCATCCTGAAACTCTTGCGAATGCCCCGGATGCCCCGCCATCTCATCAAAGAAAGGGTCATCCTCAAAGTTTACCATACGTTTGATGACGATTTGGTTTTGTCGAAATTTTTCCGGCAGTCCCAGGAAGAAACTCACTATCGGCATCAAGATGCTGAACCAAAACGCTGTCCAAAACGATGCCACTTCAAAGCCCGGAACAATCCCTCCGGCAAGCATCACGATCCCTGCATTGATAAACAAAAGGAAGACGCCCAACGTCACTGCCGTCAGCGGAACAGTCAGTAAAATCAATAGCGGACGCAGAAACGTGTTGAGCAATGCCAGGGCTATTGCCACCAATATCGCCGTGAGCGTGTTCGCCAAATAGATGCCCGAAAGCATCCAAGCGACGATGAAAACGGACAGGGTGTTGATAACTATTTTGAAGAAAAATCCTTTCATAATGCTGTGTTTAGTCCAATCCCGAGGCAAGCACATCCACAATGTGCATGCACTTGATCGGCAGGTTTTGTTTTTTAATATACGCCTCCATGTTCATGAGGCAGGTCATGTCTGTTGATACGATATACTCTGCGCCGGTAGCCAGAGCGTGGTTGATTTTCTCTTGCGTCATCGCCACGGAGACGGGCTCGAATGTCATGGCGAACATACCTCCAAACCCGCAGCATTCCTCAGTCTTAGCCATTTCGACAAGTCCGAGACCTTTCACATTTCGCAGCAATATGCGCGGTTCTTCGCTGATGCCGTATTCGCGCAAAGCGCTGCACGAATCGTGGTAGGTCACCGTGTGATTGAACGTTGCACCGATGTCGGTCACGCGCATCATGTTCACCAAAAAATCGGTGAGCTCGAAGATATTGTCGTGGAGCTCGGCGTTTTCGAGGTGCAGTCCGGTGTTGAAGAACAGCTTGTCGTAGTGGTTTTTGACATAGCTCACACACGATGCCGAGGGGCAGACCACATAGCGCTTGTTGCTGAAATCGCCAATAAATTTTTCGCCGATTTCCTTAGCCTCGTCCCAGAATCCGTTCTTGAAAGCCGTTTGTCCGCAGCAGGTTTGGTGGTGGTTATAGTTGACTTTCACATCCAACGCATTGAAAATTTTCAACAGGTTGAATGCGGTTTGCGGCGCCAGTCGGTCGATGCAGCATGGTATGAAGATGTCAACTTCTTTTTCGAGGGTCATCTGTGTTTGGTTTTGGAAGTGCAAAGATACGAAAAAAATCTGAACTATGATTCGTATGATTCATATGATTTTTATGATTTGTTTTGACGAATGCTAATCCGGTTAATCCTAATAATCACATAAATCATAGTTCAGACCCTGAAATTTTGTCACCACAAAGCTCTCGAACCCCCTGCTTTCACGCCATTTTGTCTCACTTTCCTTTTCGGAATAAAATTTGTGGACATGTTTTCAGAAAACCATTTCCGAAAAGGAGAACCAAACTATGAACACACCATTTCCACCCCAACAAAACCAGGGCAAGGCGTTGGAACGATACGCCAAGAACCTCAACCAGCTCGCGCAAAACGGCAAGCTCGACCCTGTGATTGGTCGCGATGACGAGATCCGCCGTGTGCTGCAAATTCTTTCGCGACGCACCAAGAATAATCCCATTCTAATCGGCGAGCCCGGTGTCGGCAAAACCGCCATAGCAGAGGGTTTGGCGCATCGCATCATCAGTGGTGACATACCCGAAGATTTGAAATCCAAGCAACTGTATTCGCTGGATATGGGATCTTTGGTGGCAGGCGCCATGTACAAAGGCGAGTTTGAGGAACGCCTGAAAAACGTGATCAAAGAGGTGATTGAGTCCGATGGCGAATACATTTTGTTTATCGACGAAATCCACACACTCGTTGGTGCAGGCGGAAGTGGAGAGGGTGCGATGGATGCCGCCAACATCCTCAAGCCTGCCCTTGCTCGCGGAGAGCTTAGAGCCATAGGGGCTACAACGCTTAAGGAGTATCAAAAATATTTTGAAAAAGACAAGGCCCTCGAGCGCCGTTTTCAAATTGTGATGATTGAAGAACCCAACCAGGACGACACGGTTTCTATCCTTCGCGGATTAAAGGAGCGTTACGAGGTGCACCATCAGGTGCGCATTCGCGATGAGGCGATTATCGCGGCTGTCGAGCTTTCGTCGCGCTATATCACCGACCGTTTTTTGCCGGATAAGGCGATCGATTTAATTGATGAAGCTTCCGCGAAATTGCGCCTCGAAATAAATTCTGTGCCTGAAAAATTGGATGAGATCGAACGTCGCATCCGTCAGTTGGAAATCGAGCGAGAGGCTATCAAACGTGAGAAAGACGAGGGCAAATTGAAATCCCTCGCCGACGAAATTGCTCAACTGAGTTTAGACCGCGATGCCATGAAAGCCAAGTGGCACGCGGAAAAGAAGATTGTCGATGCCATCCAAAAACACGTGAAAAATATCGAGAGCTACAAGTTCGAGGCCGCACAGGCAGAGCGTTCGGGCGACTACGGACGTGTTGCAGAGCTGCGCTACGGCAAAATCAAAGAGGCCGAAAACGACCTCGAAATTTTGAAGAAACAACTGTCGGAAACCGAGTCACCACTCATCAAGGAAGACATCGGAAGTGAAGAGATAGCCGACGTTGTGGCGCGCTGGACGGGCATTCCCGTGAGCAGAATGTTGCAAAGCGAACGTGAGAAATTGCTGCATCTTGAGGATGAATTGCACAAGCGCGTGGTGGGTCAGAACGAGGCTATCACGGCGATTTCCGATGCCATTCGTCGCAGTCGTGCGGGGTTGAGTGATGTAAAACGTCCTGTGGGTTCGTTCATTTTTCTGGGTACTACCGGCGTCGGGAAAACCGAGCTGGCAAAGGCTTTGGCAGAACATTTGTTCAACGATGAGAACGCGTTGGTACGCATCGACATGTCGGAATATCAGGAACAGCACACGGCCTCGCGCTTGATTGGTGCGCCGCCGGGCTATATCGGTTATGATGAGGGTGGACAGCTGACGGAGGCTGTTCGTCGGCGTCCTTACTCTGTCGTGCTTTTGGACGAAATCGAAAAGGCGCATCACGATGTTTACAACATCCTTCTGCAAGTGCTTGATGATGGCAGACTGACCGATAACAAAGGGCGTGTAGCGGATTTCAAGAACACCATCATCATCATGACATCGAACATCGGTTCGCCTCAGATCCAAGAAAATTACGAGCAAATGAAAGAGGGTGAAGACGAAAAAACGTTCGACAAAAGTCAGACCGAAGTCCTCGAATTGCTGCGCCAAACCATACGTCCGGAGTTTTTGAACCGCATCGATGAGGTGATCATGTTCCGCCCGATCAGCCGTAGCGAAATCAAGGCAATCATCTCCATTCAGTTGACCCAATTAGACAAGCTTTTGGCCAAACAAGGCATCACCTTAGAGTCGAGTTCGGTAGCTTTAGACTACCTCGCCAAGATCGGCTACGACCCGCAATACGGCGCCCGTCCGCTTAAACGCATCATCCAGAAACGCATTATGAATGCCCTTTCCAAAGAATTGCTGTCCGGGAAAATTCAGCCTAACTCTACTGTGAGGATGGATGTTTTTGATGATGAGTTTGTGTTTTACTAACGCACGCGCAAACGCTGCCCCGGGCGAATAATCGACGTGGAGCTGATGCCATTCAAGCGGCAGATGGCACCCACCGTTGTGCCGTAGCGGCGAGCGATAGCACCGAGGGTGTCGCCACTTCTGACCGTGTGAAATGTGGCTTGGTTGAGTTTCGCAACGTCGGGAAGATAGCGGAAATGGTGTGCCGAAAGCTCCAGGACGGGACTGATTAGCTCCTGTTTTTCAAAGTCAATCAAGTCTTCCGGATTCAGTGGTGCACCTAAGTATCGCACTTCAAAATGCAAGTGGCTCCCTCTCGAACGCCCTGTGTTTCCGCCCAATCCAATCCTTTCTCCGGCTTTAACTTCCTGTCCGGGTTCGACCAAAAGCCTCGACAAATGCGCATAGTAGGTCTCCAAACCGTTGGTATGTCGCACCACAACCAAGAACCCATACGTCGGACTTCTCCGCGCAATCCGCACCACACCATCAAAAGCCGACACCACCGGATCGCCTGTCCTGAGCCTCTGATCTACACCATAATGGTAGCGATGGCGACGCACGCCAAACCGTGATGTGACAATGCCGGGATGAGGGTGAACATACCGCTGATCGCCCGTAATCAAAGGGATAATCGTGGTGTCTTTCTTGTTGGAAAAATCAACTTTGGGATAGTGGATCGACTCGCTGTCGAACGACTGGTAGTTGCTAAAAAAATCTTCGAGGAAGTCTTCGTAATCTGCAAAATCCTCATCGTCATCTTCGGAATCCTCCACCCAAAAAGCTGTGGCCAAGTCAATACTATCGTTCTGACTCTCGTTCAAAACAACCCTTTGGATATGGGCATAAGGATCAACCTGCGCGAAACTCAGAAGAGTCGCACTGCAAAATAAAATGATAAGTGTTGTCTTTTTTCGCATTATTAGCGTGCAAAGATACAAAAAAAATGTGAGGTATCCAAAAAAAATGTCAACCTCACATGTTTTTCAATACCATCTTTCTTTGTTTTTACCTGTTCCGTAGCGCACCACAATCTCTCGCTTTGGCGCGAGGGGGTTGAGATGCAGCAGTTGGTAGGCATACCCTATTCGCATCACTCGCATCACTCGAACATGGATATTTATGGACAGGTTTTTTTCTGTTTCATAACTCATGCCAACGCCCAAACCATCTTTGTAAACGGTGTTTGCAGAAATTCCAAAGGTGTTTGTTTGAGTGCTATGGTCGTGCCTGACTGTCGCCGAAAATTGTGCGCGCCAGGTTTCGTTTCGAGCAACGATGTGCCTGCTGTTTTCTTCCCACAAGCGTCCCCAAACGACCTCACCGGAGTACTCGCTATCGTTGCTAAACGCGGCTATGCTCAGCCTGTCCATCTCCAATCGAGCACCCAGTTGCATCGCCAAAAGCGTTTCCTTTTTGGAGAAGACGGAGGCCTCGGGGTCCCATTGGCCGTAGTCGCTGCTGATGGTCTTCATGCCGGCGCCAAGACCCAGGGTGATGGTCGCGCTTTCGCTGACAAGCAGACGATAGTTGTAAGCAACGGTAGCTCGAAATTTGGAGTGAACGCCATAGCTCTCGTGGGCGATGGTCCCACCGACGAAATGCCGGATGAGACCATCACTACGACGAGACTTTGAGCTATACATGTCGCTGATTTGAGAGAGACCTGTCATCGGCGAGGCCACGTTCAGCCAAACGTTTCTCGGAGCGCCCTCAAAGCCTGCAAAACTCTGCTGTCCGCACAAGAACGCCTGTAAATTTTCCAGCTCGCTCATCGCGGCAACGTTGATCGAACTGCGTTGCATGACATGCTGCAAAGGCTGCGCTGTCGCGGACATGCACAGCGAAAGAATCTTTATGAATGCAAAAAATTTTTTCATGTTGTGTATTTTTTTAGGTGATTATTTTCTCACGATTTCAAAAAAACTTCTTTGGAGTGGTTCGCTGTTATGCTTGTCTCCGTAAAGGATGTAGTAGTACGTCCCATCGGACAGGCGACTCGCATCGAAATCGTTTTGGTAAGGCGCAACGTCGTACAAAATCTTTCCTCCCTTGTTCATAATGATCAGTCTTGGATTGGGGTATTCCGTCAAGCCGTCTATTCTGAAAACGTTGTTTGGCGGGTCGTTTGGCGTGATGATTTTTGGAATATGCAATTCGTCCGGATCAAAAACAGTGATGCGATACACCCCTCTCAGGATGTCGTTGGTGTTGCTCACTTTCTCCCAATCTTCGGAACCGTTTTTCGTAAATATCCTCCCACGTGCAATGTGCTTTGTCTCGTGTGGCAAGGTTTCCAGACGAACGTTGGTGATGTCTTTCGGTGTATAAAACTCATAAATCCGACTTGCGCTCGTCAAAAAATTTGAAGCCGTTGTTCGGGTCATGGGGTTGTGCGATCGGGTGATGCACACCTCATACATGTCGTCGAGCGGCGCAAATTCGAGGCCCAGTGCGCTCACGGATTTCCTTGCAGGGAGATGGTCCACCCACTTCTCGATCGCGCCTGTGGAGGCCGTTACGTAAGTTTTCGCCGTTTCATTGAGCAGGTTGCCATTGATGATCAAACGGCTTGCACCGATATTCATCACGCCCGACTGCATGATCAAATCGCCCTTGAGCGCGAGTTCCGAAACCTCGCAAACCACGTTGCCATCTATCTTCAGAGCGTTCAACAAAAAACTGTTGCCGGATATTTTCTGCTCTCCTGTCGTTGAGATGATCAGTAATGACGCGGTGTCGCCGCTAAGCGAACCCAAATTGTTTATGTCGAGCCGGGTCACTTTCACTTGCGTGTTTTTGCCCATGCCGACCACTGTGTTTTGTGCTACTTTGCCTGCTAACAGGCTTGCTGAGCATGTTAGCAGGAGTAGTGTTGTTAGTTTTGTTTTCATAACAGTTATCATAGTTATTGAGTTTGTGTATTTCAAATTTTTCAATCTTCAAGAACATTCCTGACGTCGGCTATCGCACGCAACGCAACGCAAGCCCGTTGTTCATATTGGCGAGGGCCTGAGGCGTAACCATGCTAGAAGCAAAAAAGTTTATAATGAATAATGTTTTGGGGCTGTGCAGGGTAGACGACCAATAACGCGAATTATTACTCGACATATCGAGGATGCTGTGTGTAAAGGAAGAAACACCCCAATTACTAGCATAGTTAGCAAAATCTTCTGTGCTAACTCTGTAGTCACAATCAGAGCGCCCATTGAGCGCCATGTCCAACCGACAAAAATCTTCTGCTGTTGGCACTCGCCAAGGTGCAGGACAAAGGATATTTCTATACATGATCAAGGCACACCCCGAAAAATAATGTCCTCCGAAATTATCATTGCCATCGCTATTGCGACAATCAACAAAAAAATTATTATCGGCAGTAGTACCACCATAAAAACCAGTCTTATTACAGCCTGTTGCCACCACTGCATCCGACCAGGTCTGATCACCAACCGTCCACATTTGGTTGCTGGCAAAATGTGCTGTTCCTATTGATGTAAAAGTGCTTCCAAAGCCAATACAGCCGAATTCTCTCGGCAGTTGCGGTATTACTGCATCTTTCAGAGCATTAAAATTATTTTGCAACTCTTCAAACTCATCGTGCGTATGGTCTGCTGTTGCAGCACCAATATCCGTCGGTGTAAGAACTCTTGTCGTGAGGTTTGTAACGTGTCCCGTAGCATCAACATTTATATTGCTGTAAACATTAGCGCCGGTTAGCAGCGTGTTTGTCGCTGTATAAGTAGGGTGAGTATAGATGGTATTATCGTTGGGGGGTTGCGCCCACTGCCCATCTGCTCTAAGGAATTGCGTCGTATTATTTGGTCTTGCCGATGTTGCAGCGTGGGTGGCTTCCGCCAGTCCTTCGACAGCACCTGTGCGACCATTAACGGATGTGACGGGATATGGCGGAGGGTTCTGTGCGGAGTATTGGCGTTCGTTTGCAACACTACCCAAGCCCACATCTGTAGCAGTGTAGACAGGTTTGTCGGGTTGTTTCGCCCAAGGGGAAACATCGCTTGCAGAGCGCGCATCGCTCAGGCGAGCGTCAGTATTTGCTACTGCACCAAGGCTTGCGAGCGTTGGGTATGGAGGCAAATCTTCTTGTGCATGACTGTGTGCGAAGTCAGTAATATCAGTCCTTGCATGACTGTGTGCGAAGTCGGTAATCTCAGACTTTGCGTGATTGTGTGTGAAGTCTGTAATTTCAGATTTTGTGTGACTGTGCAACGCTTCTGCAGCACCTATCTCCGTAGCAGTGTAGGCAGGCTTGTCAGGTTGTTTAGCCCAAGGAGAAACATCGCTTGCAGAGCGCGCATCGCTCAGGCGAGCGTCATCATTTGCAACACCGTTAAGACTTGCGAGCGTTGGGTACGGTGGTAGATCTTCTTGCGTGTGAGCGTGTGAAAAGTCAGTAATATCAGCCCTTGCGTGAATGTGTTCGAAATCGGTGATGTCGGTTCGTGTGTGTGAATGTTCGGTGTTTGTTTTGCCGTCGAGAAGTTCGAACAAGTCGGTAATTTCTTTTTGTAAAGAAGTTAGCCGTTCCCGGATGTCCGCGTGGTTCGCGGGATTCACGTCATGTGCGGTGATGTGCTTTGCCATGGAATCATTATAGAGAGGTACATTTGTCAAACTCTGATAGTCCCCATCAAAACCGTGAACAGCAATGCTATCCCTGATATCAGGAAGATTCCTCAATGCCAAATAGTCCCCATCAAAACCGTAAACAGCGATGCTATCCCGAATGTCAGGAAGATTCCTCAATGCAAAATAATTGCTGTCGAACACTGCCGGAACGCCTGTCAAATCAGCGTATTCACCGGAGAACAGATTAGGCTTGTTCACCAGATCTTCGTAGTCTCCGGAAAACAAATCAGGTTTGTTTTTCAAGTCACCATATTCACCCGAAAACAAATCAGGTTTATCTTTCAGGTCACCATATTCACCCGAAAACAAATCAGGCTTGTCTTTCAAGTCACCATACGCACCCGAAAATAAGTCCGGCTTATCTTTCAGGTCACCATACACACCCGAAAACAAATCAGGCTTATCTTTCAAGTCACCATATTCACCCGAAAACAAATCAGGCTTGTCTTTCAAGTCACCATACGCACCGGAAAACAAGTCCGGCTTGTTTGTCAAACTCTGATAGTCCCCATCGAAACCGTGAACAACCACACTATCCTGAATGTTTGGGAGATTTGATAACGACAAATAATCGTTGTCAAATGTTTCAAAACTTGCGTATTTCAAAACAGTATCCTTTATATTCGGACGATGTTTGAGTGCAAAATAATTACTATCAAACATCGCTGGAACACCTATCAAATCTGCAAATTCACCCGAAAATAAATCGGGCTTGTTTATCAGGTCATCGTACTCACCCGAGAACAAATCATACACTGTCGGTATCGGCAAAACCACAAATCCACCTCCCGACAGAAATATCGTATCGTGCGAGATGGATAGTATCTGGTCGCTTGATACGACCGCCGTACCATCTTCCATTACTACCGCCGACAGCGACTTCCACGCCGCTCCATCGTAGTAATAAAACCCTGACAGTTGGTCCGTCTGATAAATCATCAGTCCTTCCGACAGCCTGTCAACCGGTATTGTTGCCCTATCCGACAGCGTCATTCGTGGGATTAAAATGCCTTGCGATGTGCTTTTCATCTCAAGGATTGCGGATGGATGAGCCGTAAACTCTTCCTGTCCGATGGTTACGCTTTGCGCGTAAACACTCGCTTTACTGCATAGCAGCACTACGAGTAGAAGTTGTGTAATTTTCTTCATAGCAAATTATTTTTTTGATTTTTATTTAATTTTCATCTATTTTTACAAATCGATATCTAACCACGATCTCATGCTGTTTCGCCAGTGGGTTCATCGCCATGAGTTGGTAGGCGTAGCCGATCCGCAAGTATCGAGTAAATCGCAAACTTACGTTTGCCGATATGTCGTTACCTGTTTGGTAACTGACGCCA
>Ga0099364_10007490_pt1 | contig 15572 bp, 10 predicted proteins | sample TergutTh196P3_FD_73070 | JGI IMG/M metagenome (GOLD analysis project Ga0099364, IMG submission 73070) | Microcerotermes parvus P3 segment gut microbial communities from Pointe-Noire, Republic of the Congo - Th196 P3 | ecosystem: Host-associated > Arthropoda: Insects > Digestive system > Gut ... | reverse complement strand
TAACTTCGCTGTTCTGAGCGTTGGAAACGCTATACCACAACCTCCTCGCTAAGAAGCGAGGAGGAGCGGGGGCGAGGGGGGGGATTTAATCCGCCCATCCGCCATCGCCTTCCTGCAAATGTTCCCAAGTCGACACATTGTTTTTTTTGATTTGTAAAACCCTGTACAAAATAAAAACACTAACTAATCCAAACAATGATTGTCCTATCCCCACGCCCATGATCAGATTGAGAATCACCCCGATTACACTTGTTCCAACAAAGCCCCAAAAACCAATGACCATCCATCGGAAAAGCAACACGGCGCAAACAACATTGACCACACTGATTATCCCAATTAACATAATTGGTGTTTGTCAAGTATCTATGAGAAGTTCATTTTTCATAGACTCGCTACCAAACAGTAATAGAACCGCAAGTAACGAATTGGCTATGATGATTAATATTAACCAGGTCGTAACACATCCATGCCTTTCTTTTGGCTTATTTACATTTTCCATAACCTGCTATTTTGGGAGTTTATCCTACTCATCTGGCTTTTCGGACTCGCCTCGTTTTTAATGGTCTCTGCTTCCATGGCGCTTTTGCGCTTTTTTCGATTAAAACACTGTAACATATTTGTCTGTTTTATGCCCCTTGCGGAGCAGTTAATATTAATTTTAAATTATCTCCGCTCCTCCCCGTTTCATAACGGGGAGGGAATGGTTTGAAGTTTCCAACTTCGTTGTTTTGGGCGTTGGAAACGCTATACCACAACCTCCTCGCTAATAAGCGAGGAGGAGCAGGGATAGTCAGTCTTTATTATCTCTAACCTTCCACACTACCTCAGGTTTATTTTTCCTGGGAAGTTTTGCAGTCTGTGCTTTTTGGCGAAATTTCTTTATTAATTCAAAACAAAGCCCAAAAAGACATCCAATCGTAATAATAATCAAAAACACTGTCAGAAACATAAATACAAATCCGGGTTCAAGGTTTGTATCCATCATTGAAAACCAACGTCTTTCAATTTCTAAAGCAAGCCCGGATTTTACGAGCCATACCAAAACAAAGCAAACTATCATGCCACTTGGAAAAAAATACAACAACATTTCAAGGCTTTGGCTTGTATACCATGATTGAGGTTTTTGACACATCGGACAGGCTTTGCCCTCAGTCAAATAACCGATGGATGGATTGACCTTCATCAAATCCCTCGTAATCGTTTCATCATTTACAAATACTGGAACATCGAACCAATCAGTTTGATGTCCGCAACTTTCACAGACATATCGATACTGATGACACAAATTTTCAGTCTGGGAGGCAGTATCATTTTCGATTTTAATATTTTCACTCATCCTTTACTATTTATGCCCCTTGCGGAGCGGTTAATATTTATTTTTAATTGTTTTTACTCATTTTTGTTCAACTGTTTCACTCTGCTCCTCCCCGTTTCATAATGGGGAGGGAATGGTTTGAAGTTTCTAACTTCGCTGTTCTGGGCGTTGGAAACGCTATACCACAACCTCCTCGCTAAGAAACGGGGAGGAGCGGGTTGTCACTTTACACACCAATTTTGCCAAATCGCTTGTTGTACGCTGGCATTTCAAGTGTGTTTTCATATTTCTTCTATTACTAATATTTAGGCGAACATTCGACATCCCATATTCGAGTTATCATTTCTACTTCTGGCATTTTCCATATTTGTAGAGAACCGTCATATTGGCTTGTAGCTAACAATGTTCCACTGACATCATTTGATAAAGCGCATATCATGCGTTCTCCTTGTCCTACTATTTTTAATTGTTCTCCTTCAGGCAAACTCCATAGTACAATCCTGTTATTGACTTCTCCAAGTAATTTGTTATCGGCTGTCACTATCAATGCTTCTACCCAATCTCCTCCAGTCCGAATATTTTTAACTTGTTTTCCTTCGGGTAATTCCCATATCGTAATTGTTCCATAACCACCAGAAATTAACCATTTTCCATCGGGAGATATACACAATTTATTAACTCTATTATTATCTTTGAGAACATTGAGACGATTACCTTCTGGCATACTCCACAATTGAATGGTATTATCATCATCTCCGCGCGATACAAGTAATTTTCCGTCAGGGCTAAAAACAAGCGAACCTGTATACTTACCCAATTCCAATGTTTTTAGCAATTCTCCTTCAGGCAAACTCCATAATCTAATCACATTTTCATAACTACTTGAAGCCAAGATTTTACCATTCGGGCTTATTGTGACATTTAACATTCGGTCTTTTTGATTTTCTTCGACAATTGTGTTAGATTTCCAAAAGTCGATATTTTTAATTAATGTGCCATCGGGTAAACTCCAAAACTTGATTGCTCTATCAAAACCGCATGAAACAAGTATCTTGCCATCGGGTGTACATGCCAATGATTGTATTTCACGATAATCAAACGTAACCAGCGATTCTGTTCCATCTGGAAAATGTCTTACAGGTATTGCTCCAGGTTCCCCTATTTTCTTCAGTAATTCACCATCAGGAAGACTCCAAAACTTGATATACCCATCACCACTTCCAGAAATAAGCATTTTTCTGTCGGGGGTGAATACCAAAGAATTTATTTGTTCATGATGCGCAAATTTATCCAAACCATCTGCTTTTGTAGTTACTGCTTTTATGATTTCATTGTTTTTTATGAAATGGGAGTATGAACGACTTATTGATTTTGGTGGTTCAGGAGGGTTTTGGAATAACCTTTCCATATATTTCTTATTCTTAACGTCAAAGTATCGAACATTAGCGGCATATATTTCTATTTTGGCCATTTTTACGTTATTCTTCCCGTAATCAATACTTGTAATATATTCATCTGATACCGTTATCACGGTTTTAACATCTTCCAATGTCTTTTCTTCAACATGCGTTCCGTCGGAATATTTAACAAATGATATTTTTCCGTTGACGGATTCACCAATGCGGACAATTATAAATGGTCGTTCGACATCTATATAATTGGTTTTCTCATAACCATCTAAATTGATACAGGAAGAAATCATCTGGCTTTCTTCAACAAATTTCGTACTTATACCTCCACTACATCCTGTTAAACAAGAAATTATTACAAATACTACTATATAATTTATCCTTCCCATTTACTTTTACTTTTTATGCCCCCTGCGGAGCGGTTAATACTTGTTTCTAATTGTTTATACTCATTTTTTATTATACTGTTTCCTCCGCTCCTCCCCGTTTCATAACGGGGAGGGAATGGTTTGAAGTTTCTAACTTCGCTGTTCTGGGCGTTGGAAACGCTATACCACAACCTCCTCGCTAAGAAGCGAGGAGGAGCGGAGACTGCCAAATTTTTGGCAACATTTTTTTTATAATTTTCATCTACTTTCCAGACGTTTTGCATGGCTGCAGTTTTTTTTATCTCCGCGCAAATATATATAAAAGTTTTAACAATGCAAAATAATGTAAAAAAAACAGTAATATTTATTTTGCTGTCTTTGCCGGCGGAGAGATTCCGAATCAGGTTCAGGGTGACGTCGGCACGTATCGTCATTGAGATTTTCATTATAAGCATCAAACAGCACAAAATGACGGCAAAATAACTTTGCCATGACACTACAGTGATTTGATCAAAACGTATGCGTGGTAGTGTGTCTCGGGCGTCACGGGGCAGAGCGAAAGATAACCGGCGCGTATCCGGGAGCCGGACAGTTGCAGGGGATATTTGGCTGCCATTTGAAGATGCGTATGGTATGCTTTGCTATCAGTCTTTTCGCAAGTAATAACCAATTGTCCACACGACGGCGGATCAACCAGCCGGCTGCTTAATTGCAGGGCAACCAATCCCATCGTAAAACGTACGTTTATCTCAACAAAGGGATGTACGGCATAAGAACCGTTCTTGCGGTATACAAGCATATCGACGCCCAAACAGCCGCGATATATGTGACTCAGTGCTTCGGTCAGTATGGAAGCGACAGCTTGCCGGATGCCGTGAAGATGCGACACAGGGATGAACGGGGTGATTTGCTGTTCCAAAAACGACTGACTTCCCAATATATTGCCGTGATATGTATCTTTAGATAACGTTTCGAAAACCGACAATCCTTCAAAACGGATATGTCCGCTGCCATCGGAAAAAAATTCCATGGCCAGGTCGCACACTTTATCCAGCGCCGGTTCGATACTGACAGCGCCCTGTTTTTTGAACGAACCTGCAAGCCAGCGGGAGGTTTGCAGGTCGAAATCGTCTGTCTGCATCCGGTATAATCCTCTTCCGGAACAGGAATAAGGTGTCTTCAACAGATAGGGAGGAGGATTTTCTGTCATAAACCGGCGGATTTCGTCGGGGGTTGAACAAAAACAGGGCAGCGTCAGGGATGCGAAAGCGTCCGGCAGAATCGACTGTATTTTCGCCAAACATTCGCGCGCAGTCTGTCGTCCTGTCAGGCGGGTATATATTTCTTTCCATGGGGGAATAACAAACCGGTCGTCCTGCTTCCGGAATGATTCGAAGAGCCGGATGCTGTGGGGCGACAGTCCCCACGGAGAGGCTTCGAAGGGAGTCGAAGGGTTCAGTGAGGCTAATTCGGAAGGCAGGATGGGACGTGTGGCAGGACGGATACCGGCAGGCAGAGAAAATAAAAAACGAAACGCTTCGTCCGTTTCGTTCATGAGTACATAATCACCGTCTCCGCCATACCACGCAGGCAATAATGCCAGGTCGGACATCATCTTGCATACCGAAGCCGGCGGGGTATAGTGAGGATTGGCTGTCCGGATGGCTTCTTCGTGTCCGGGATTAAAAAAATGAATTTTATTATTCGAGATTTTCATCGATCGCATCAATTTTCTTGACGATCAAATCCATTTCGTTCCTGAGTCGTTCGATACGATTTTCCATCTCTTTCAGCATGGCGCCACCTCCCTTTGAAGATACAGTGAAGAAACCTACATTATTTTCAAACGTCTGTAATTCCTGTTTCATCCGTTCATACATCCTCATCAGTTTCTCGCGTTCGTTATGGAGTTTTCCCCTGTTTTGTCCGCCGTCCGAAATCTCGGTCAGGATGTTCCGGTATTGCTGCATTTTACGATCCGACTGCGCCACGTTCAAGTGATCGTACTGTTTGTCGACAGCTTCACGGAATGCCTTGTATATCCTGTCTTTTTCCTTGAACGGGACGTGCCCGACGGTATTCCATTCAGCAATCAGCAGTTTCAATGCGGTAAGGGCTTCGTTATTCGACAATTTTTCGTCGAGTGCTTTGATCTTTTGAATCAATAACTTTTTGGTTGCCAGATTGGACATTTCCTGCGATTTCTGGGAGTTGGTTGTCTGGTTTTTCCTGTCAAAGAAATAATCGCATATTGTGATAAACTGTTTCCACAACACGTCGGAATATTTACGTGACACGGGTCCGATTTTTTTCCATTCATTCTGCAGTTCGATGATCTCTTTGGTCGCTTCTTTCCAGTCGGTACGTTCTTTCAAGGCTTCTGCTTTATCTATCAATTGTTTCCTGAGTTGAAGGTTTTTCTCCATTTCCTTTTTCAGGGATTTATAGAAAATGCTTTTTTTATTGAAATAAAGGTCGCAGGCCTTTCGGAAACGATCGTATAATTTATTGCTGTGTTTTCTGGCAGTAAAGCCTACCGCATGCCATTTCTTTTGCAGTTCAATGATTTCCTGTGTTTTCTTTTCCCAGTCATTGAATGATCGCAGCGATTCATAATCGGTTGATTCTACTTTTTCGCAGAGTCCTGTTTTTTCTTTCAGGTTTTCTTCTTCTTTTTCTTTCAGCGAATCAAAATGCGCCTGGTGATTTTTATTGATCATTGCAGAGGCTGCTTTGAAACGCGCCCATAAACTTTCACGCACATCACGCGCTACAGGGCCAATCTCGCGCCATTGCATGAACAGTTTCTGCGATTGGTAGTAGGCTGATATGGCGTCGGGTTCGTCCGCCAATCGTTCGACGGCTTCGCAAAGGATGGTTTTCAGTGCAAGATTCTTTTTGTAGTCGTAATCGCGGAACTGGTTGTTTATTTTTACTAAATCGTAAAACTTTTCACTCTGGGTCTGATAATTTTTCCACAGTTCCTTGACGCGTTCATGAGGGACAGGATTGTATTCTTTCCAGCGCTGCTGGATTTCCTTAAACTCATTGTACCGTTTATTAAAATCGTCCTGGCTTTCGACCAGTGCCTGCATGCGGTCGATCAAGCGGAGTTTTTTGATGTAGTTTTCTTCTTTCTTTGATTCGTCCTTTGCAAGCAACAACGCTTTTTTATGTTTATACTGGGCTAATAAATCTTTCAGTTCAGACTCCAGTTCATCTTCCGGCGCTTTAAAGTCGGCTATGTCGCCTCCATTTTCAATGAATACTTTTCTTAATTCATCTGTTTCGGCTTTTGTGATACGGTAAAATGAATGTTTGAGACGGTCTACCTGTTCGCGGGTGGCGTGATCAATGTCGGTTAAGAGTCGCCTTAACTCGTCCAATATATCCTGTTTATTGATCATACTGATAGCGCCCACTTCGATTGCTTCCTGCAAATCTCCACAGTAATTGTCGGGGGTTGCAGGGATTTCTTCCAATAACAGCTCCGGCTCTATCACCTTTTCTTTGTCGTCTATAAAGGATTCGGGGACAAATTCGTCTTGCGGACTTTCCAGTACGGCATCTTCTAATCCTTGCAGTCTTGCAGATGGCTCGGTTTCCGGTTTCTCCGTTTCCGGTTCCACTGCTTCCGGTTCTTCTACGGCTTCTACCGTTTCTTCGGTTTTCTCGACTTCTACGGATTCTCCGGCTTCTACCGTTTCTTCGGATTCCTCGACTTCTACGGATTCTCCGACTTCCGCTGTTTCTTCGGTTTTCTCGACTTCTACGGCTTCCCCGACTTCCACCGTTTCTTCGGTTTTCTCGACTTCTACGGATTCTCCGACTTCCGCTGTTTCTTCGGTTTTCTCGACTTCTCCGGATTCTGCTGTTTCTTCGGTTTTCTCGACTTCTACCTCTTCCCCAGTTTCTCCGGATTCTATAATTTCGCCTCCGGGTTCTCCCGTTTCCACGACTTCTGCTTCCTCTCCATGATCGTCGACAGGCAGTTCCATCACTTGTTGTTGAACTGTATCTTCTTCAACAATCTGCGTTGTTGTTTCTTCCGGGTGTATCTCCGTAGTCTGGGCGTCCTGAGAATGAACCATTTCCTTTATTTCTCCGGTCTCGTTCATCATCTGGGTTGTTTCTGTATCCTTCATAATTCAATGACATTTGAAGAGGTATTTATCCTCCGAACCGGCAAAGAAAACAATTTTTTTCATATTTTTAATATTTTAAGACAGAAAAAATAAAAAATATGTGTAGTTATTGTTCCAATGACAGTCTAATGCTGATGCCGTAATTAGAATTTGAGGTTGGGAAAGAGGTGCTCGACACCAAAGGCTGATTCACTTGCAGGTCGTAAAAAGCTCTCAGTGTGAAAGCTTTACTGAATTCGTAATCGGCTGAAAACTGTATGTTTCGTGTCTTGGCTCCTGTTGTCATCTGGGTATAACCGTCATCAATCTTGCGGATCAGGGATTGATTGCTGCGGTTGGCAATGTCGAACCGTACGGTCAAATCATTACTGAAATCCGCTTTTTTCTTCATTTTTAACACTTTATTAAAATCCGCATATTTATATCCCAAGCTCAGGGTGAATTCGTCTGTAAATGTTTCGATGATTTGATAGGAAGCTGAATTAAGGTTCAGGTTTCGTGTTTTCGCAATTTTAGCACCTATTGTCACATTATTCAGGAATGTAGCGTCAACGCCAAGTAACGGATTAAACTGTTCGTTAATGCTAACCGACGGTATTTCGAATGCAGACGCCGGATATGGATTGCCTGAAATCACATCGCGGACAAAGCCTAAACCATCGCCTGCATCAATCCAGTTGAGATATGAGCTATAGGATCCTACGTTGTATGTACATCGGTATACATGTCTGATTACCATAGACCGGAAGTGTTTCTTGATGACTGGAAGCTGAATCAGTCCATCATACGTGACTGACCAGTTTGGCAACAAACTTGTTAATGCGGGAAATGCGGTTAATCCGACTTTATTTACATTCTGTCCCGTATAAGCGGCTAAGAATGCAGGGATAAGCACATCCGACGAATTTTCCCTGACGCCTCCATATTGTGCCGGATTGTATGCGCCCAGGTTGGTCCCCTGCAAAAAGCCGTGATTCGGATAGTTTGACCGGCTGTATTGGTTTTCAAAACGCGCTGCAATGGTTGCACGGTTTTCAAGGAATGTATGAAACGGTTTAGATGCAAAACCGTTTTTAATGTTTCCCGAACTTGAAAACAGGCTGCCAAGGGCGATGGTAGTCATTGTAAAATTTCCTCCATAGGTAGTGGGCATCCCGGCATACATAAACTGTATCTCGGTATTTCGCGAATCGATACGATTGGCTGTCAGGTCGATTTTTAACCCGACGGCAGGTTCGACAGTCGCTGTAGCGGTGAGGGTCTTCGAACTGTTCAGCATCGCAGGCATAATGTTTCCGAAAAAATCATCCTCCATGTTATTCCTTTGAACAAGCATCCATTGTTTATCAACTGCTTCGTTCACATAATTTTCGCGCACATCACCGAATGCAAATCCCCAGCCCGGGGCGCTTCCGAAAGGCGTACTGGCCTGCCCCAGCCAATCCCCGACCGTTGGAAGAAAACCGGGCAGCATCGTACCATCTGATATATTGTACTGTATGTTGACGCGGCGAAGCATCATCAGGAAACGGCTGCTATATTCAGCGAATTTAAAAAGGAAATTTTCTGAAGGAGGCGGAGCGGGCGTGACCGTGATTCTTATTTTGAGCGAATCTTGATTCAAGATGCGGATACTGGCTAAATCAAGTTCTTTATACTGTACGCGATAAACGGCGTTGCTCGAATCGACCCGGGCTGTAACACGAACTCTTTGCGAGGATAACCGGTGGGTAACAATCACTCCGCTGTCGGGACTCAGTTCGATTATTTCTTCGAACCTGGCGTTTTGCCTTACTACAGGACGCGGGGCAGCGCGACCAGTGGTAATGGTTGTATTGTATTTCTGGTTTATGTTTCTCAGGTATGGACTTTTATTATATAATGACTGCATATTCAACCCTGCAGTCAGATTGATTTGCCGTTGGTTTTTGATTGTATTTCCGATTTCAACCTCCGGATCAATATAAGCACCACGCTCCCAGTTATACGTTGCATTGTATGCTGCAGAACCGTTTATCCATTCCAGGACAGGGATATACTGGAAAGGAAACGTGTATGTTAGATTGAGTTGCTGATCATAAGCCAACGGAGAGCCTAATTCTACAATACTTTTGAGCACCTCTTGTTTCCATACCTGGTAGCCGTCGGGATTCAGTTGTTTGTTGACCTGTTCGTACGGTTCCTCTATACGCGCCTGGGTATTGGCCGAAAAATCCATCGTTATGTTATTCAACGGATTCCATCGGATACCGATTGCGCGATCCCAATAGAATAACTGGCTAAAGGAGGGCGCTATCTTTGCGCTTGTACCCATATTATCCAGGTTACGCAATTGCATTTCGTAATAATTACGCATCATTGAGGTTTGGAAACTGAGATTGGACGGCAAGTATTGGAAAGATAATTGTTTGAGGTAACGGGTATATCCGTTGTTTTTTTCCAGTTTGGCGAAAGGAGCAAACGGTTTTGCATAAGGAGTATAGTTATAAGCCAGGCTTCCCTGATAACGCTTTGTCGTTTCATATTCGATTTCCGGATTGATACGTTTATTTTCGCTGTAAGCGTAGGATATGGTAAAATTAGCAGGATCGTAAGGCATCGGGTTTTTACTCCTTATATCTGTTCTCACATTATTGAATGCCAAACTTTTGATAATCGTTTGATCCTGCGAAAAACCTTTGATCGAATCTTTTTCTGCTTTTGTTTCGACAGCATCTATTGCATCTTGCAGAAAGATGTCCTGGTCGAGCGGATTATATTTGGGTGATGTTGTTTCTTTCGCGTAGGAATAATACAACGGGAGGTTGACCTTTGCTTTATCAGGGAAAAATTTACCTAATTGGAGTGATGCGGAAACGGCATACTGGGCAAAATCGTCCAAGTTACGTTCATTGACAGACTGGTCTAACCCTCCAAACCCAACAGTTTCGATTCGTCCGCTTGCATTGATGGCGCCCAGGTCGGACAAGGCGATATTCAGGTTTCCGTTGGCAGCCCATCCGCCTTGCTCGTCGAAATCGGTCAGGCGGAGTTCGTTGATCCATACTTCGCCGCTCTGGGTGTCTCTTGAATTGTTCCGGACTCCGATCATGATTGTTTTCACCTCAGCCAGACTGGGATTACCGATTACACTGATTCTGTTTTGTTGATTATCGGGGTCATAATCCGAATAGACTGTATTGTAATTCACCCCCGACTGTCCTTCACGTCTGGCGCGATTACGTTTTAGCTTTAAGTCAGTAAGCGTTTCCAGCTTGAAATCGAGCATATTGCTTACCGGCCAGACTGTTTCGCGCCCTCTCAGATCATCCTGATATACGCCCGGAGGGGTTAATTCGAGCGAGACTTCATATTCGTAATAGTTGTTTTTATAATCGGTACCTAATCGGATAAAGACGGAAAAATCGCCATTGCGCAAGTCGGTTTCCGTTTCGGAGATAGATCGTTCGGCATGGACAAATAATTGCATTCGCTTATAACGGCGCAGATCATAAAAGGTTGTTTTATAGATTGCCCTTGCATCCTGCGAACCCAAGTAGGTCAATTTCAGGGAGAGCGCCTGTTCGTTTTGTTGCACGATTTGCGCCTGTTGAGGGTCAATCATTCGGGTCACACCCGGAGGAAGTACATAGTTGACCGGTTTCCGGTCGCCGTTTTCTTCAATATTGACGGTTGTGACGTCTATTCTGCCACTGGAAGGAACAGCATTGGGAGCAGCCAGACTTTGCGTATAGGTACGCCATTCGCCTCGTACAAGAGAGAAAGTCCCAAAACGGAGAATCGTCGTCTCCTTAAAACCGGTCATATACACCCGCATAAACCGGATGGTTTTGAAATCCTGTATATTTCCAATTTTGCGCTGGTATTCTTTGACGGGTATTTTAAAAAGGTACCAGTTGACCTCGCTTTGCTCCCCATTCATCAATCTTACGTTCACGGTACGTCTATTGACGATGTAATTTTGTCCTTCTACCAGATCTTCGGGACGTAAAGAAACTTTGTATTCATAATACCGTTCATTCTCGTTCAACGTATTATCCTGATTGATATCTTCAACGTCGGGCACCATCTTGGCTGATATATCATATCTTTCGGGCGAATCGTCCGAAGCCGTCGAATTGCCGTTTGTTCCGTTGTAATATTTGTAGCGCTCCAGAATACCCAATTGTTCTCTATCGTAATCCGAACCCCTGAAATAATGAAATTTATCACCCGAAGGATTAAAGAAGGGCGATAATTCCAATGGGTCGTTTCTCATTTGATTCAACGTTGCCGGCGAGAGTCTTTGTTCGAGTTCGGCTAAATAGTTGGCGTAAGCAGGGAACGTCATTTCATCTTGCGAAGAAAGTCCGTTCAGTCCGACGTCCTGAAATCTTCTTGCTCCGGGCGTATTGTCGAACGCATAGACCGTACTTTGTTGACGGGGCACTCTTCCCCAGACTGTTGTTTCAACCAGTTCGTCCAGGTTGGGAGGATTTTCAATGGTGGGAAGTCCGTTTTCAAAAAATTTCTTTTCATCTTTCAGGATATCCTCCGAGATATCTCCCAGATTAAAATATAAATCGCCGCCGGTAGTTGTTGCGCGGTCATAAATAAAGGGATCCATCAACCAAAATTCAATATATTCGACATTGGCCACTTCAAAATCGCTTTGGTCAATTCTACGCATCATTCCTCCCCAGCGTTGTTCGGGGTTCGCCAGCGTGCCATCGGAATTGATATGGGTTGCATCAAGGTTATAAGGCCCCCGTTCGTTCGGATAGTAGGCTAAGTTGAGGACTGTGAGCATACTGTTTTCATTATAGGTCAAATCTCTTTTAGGAAATAACTCGGTATAATCGACAGCGCGTACATAGTGATTGGATAAGTCGTCGGCCGACATATACGAAGGACGTAACGAAGAATTTCGCCGCGTGAAAATCCCGTCGATATAATACCAGGCAAATAATGCACGGTTTTTACCGTAGTCAAGGTCGTTTACCAGTGTCGCCTCCGGAAAGCGGGGCTGTTGGTTCAGATCGTTGTCCCTGTCATCCGGCACGCTGGCAAGCGCCCAGGGATATGTATTCAGCAGGTCGAAACTGCCTTGTGTAAATTCGAAGTCGTCTAAATAGGAATATCTGCCCGTATACCTGTTTTCATAATGCCCGGCGATCAAATGGGCAAACTCGGCTTTAAAATTAATCCGGCTGGGCTGCGTCAGGTTCAGGAGCGGGATTTTGTCTACTAAGTTAGTGAGTAACTGGCTTTCTCCATTATAGGATATATTGGCGCCCCATAATGTATTTTTTATGGATTCATCTCCAAAAGATACCTTTGTCGTAACCGGCATTTCGGAAAGGTGCATGATCGTAGCCCCCACAATGAAATTCTTTGAAAACTCGTAGTTCATGTCCATCCCCATCATTGTTTTCCGGCTCATATTAAACATCGAACGATTTTCGAGCCTGACATTGATCGGCGTGCCGCTTGCTATCAGGTTTTCATTCAGGATAGTCACATTGCCTGAGATATAATCGACCGTATAGTCGACATTCTCCTGCAGCGTAGCGCCTCCTGCCGTTACCACCACCGAGCCGCGTTGCACGTTTGTGGCGCCCAAATTTATTTCGTTCGCCGACGACGCCCTGTATTCGCCCCGGAGGATAAACTTGTTTTTTTCTGCCGTTTGTTGGGCGATGGTCCTGGTGGAGTCGTACAACTCCTGGAAAACATATTTGTCGGCGATGTCGTCGTTCCCGATCATTTTGCGCAGATGCGATCCGAAAGGCTCAACCACCGGAAAAACAACCCGTCCATTGGTAGAGAGAACGGTTGAGCCTTCGATAAAATCGAAAAAACCATCGGGATGGGGTTCATTATTAGCATCTAATCTGTCTAAATTCATCACCCTCAGCAGGATTTCATTGGCAATCCGGCCGTCCGGAATGTAATTGATATACGTACCGATGGTGTCGCTCTGAAACAGGACGTCCAACCGAAACCGGTCTTTCTGTATTGCATAGGCATTGAGCGAATAAACGTTTTTCATCATCAAATCCCAGACCGGCATGGAAGGCGACGAACTTGTGCCTTTTAACAGTTTGACATAAAGACAGTCGTTGGGTCGTTCCGTATTATCGGTCGAAAATTCGCCGACCTGATATACCTGCCCGTTGTATGTATATTCGTAGGCTACGCCTAATACTTCGTCGGGTTGCAGTCTGCCCTGTAAGGAGATGTATCCGGTTTGTTTGTTAATAGAATATTCGGTGTTTTCGAGGCGGCGGGCGCTTTCTACTTTTTCGTAGTCAAGTCCTCCTGTCATAAAATCCCTGAACACCTGATTCACTTTGCTGATATCGCGTGCATCCTGATAGGTACTTAATGTTTGATAAAGCGTATTGGCATCGTTGTAAGGTATTTTCATCATACCCGACGGCGCAAATTGAGGATTTGAGATACGGTCGTTTTCCGCGAGGTCGGTGAAGGCGACGATATTGCGCGACTGGGTGTAATTACCGCGTTTATTGGTAACCCATACTTCGACACGGTTGATCGTTACGGCAGATGAATAATAAGGCATTTTTGACATAGCCTGGTCATACTGGTCGCGGAAATAAAAGCTCAGGAAGAAGTGCTGGTTTTCGTCATACTGGTCGACGCTCAATTCAAAATCTTTTGTTTGCGCCCCTCCCCTGGTGGAGATTGTCCGGCTTTGTGATTCCTGTTGCGCCAGCAGCGCGTTTATGCGTAATTTTCCAAACTGCAACTCGGTCCTGATGCCAAACAGGGCAGCTCCACCCCGTATCAATGAATTGCCTGTGTTCAGGCTTACATTTCCGGCTTCGAGGACTTTGATGATCTCGTCTTCCTCGCCCGTATATCCCAATCGCAGGTTGGTAGCATCGAAGTCGAAAGACGCCTGTGTGTTGTAATTCAGCCTGAAATTCACTTTGGTGCCAACGCTGGCGCCCATACCCAACTGGATGTTGTTGTCGAAGTTGAAAAACGTACGGTTTCGCGAACGTTCGGGCAGCGAGGGGTTCTTGGTGCTTGATGATTTTAATCCTATAGTGATTTCACCGGTACCCCGCGAATTGATACGGACGCCTCCGGGTCCAAAGATCCTGTCGGCAGCATCAATATTAAACTGCATATCCATCAGGTTAAATCCCCCTCCCGTTTGGTTCCTGAAATTTTCTTCATTTTTCTGGCGGTAATAGGCGCGCATGGATTCCTGGAAGCTGTAATCCTGGTATTGTTCGGGGGTTAATGAAAGAGGGGTTTCGATTTCCATATCCCCGATCTTTGTGCGGAGAATATACATGCCGGTATGCAGGTCGTATTCTACCGTCCGGGTCAGGTTTTCGGGATCGCGCAAATCGACAGGCAAAGCCGGCGAGGCTGGCGATTTTCCCGTCAAGTCCTCATATCCCTGTGGAACGGTTCTGGAAACAGGAAAACGCGGAATGGTATCATTCGACTCGGTTGTTTGTCCGAAGGCGTCGAAATGAATACAGCATAACGTGATCACCAACCATGCACTATGTTTGAATCGTCGTTTCATCAAAGCATTTTAAGCGCCGTCTTAATGAGTTCTTCCACTTTGGTTTCGGATGATTTTTTCTGAATCATATCAACTGCCTTTTGCGAGGCTGCCTTCTGAAATCCAAGCATCACCAATGCCGCTACGGCTTCTTCGGCTACTTCGGAACGTACGGAAGAACCTGCCTGCATCGTTTTGCCTTCGACGGGTTTCACCTTGTTTTTCAGGTCGACAATGATACGCTGTGCTGTTTTGGAACCGATGCCTTTAATCATCACCAAACTTTTTTCGTCGCCGGAAGCGATGATCTGGATCAATTCTGCCGGAAACGCAGATGACAAAACCGTACGCGCCGTATTGGGGCCGACTCCTGAAACAGATGTCAACAGGAGGAACAACTCGCGTTCTTCTTTTGTTGCAAAGCCATACAACAGACGGGCATCTTCCCTGATGATTTCATGGATATAAATAATGCCAGCCGGTTGATCCCGGTAAGCGCCATACGTGGTCAATGAAATATGTATTTCGTACCCGATACCGCCACATTCCAGTATCATCCGTGCCGGTGAAAGTTCCCTGATCTCGCCTTTAATATATTCAATCATCCCTCAGAAATAAAAACCGTTTCCTGTTATAACGTAAAAAAACGGGAAAGCGTATATGAAGCGTTGAAAATTGAATGTTTCGGGTGAGTCAGGAATCAGATATTTGCAAAAAAACATAAGAATTTGCGATTATAATCGCAAATTCTTATGTTTTTGGAAGTATTTGTTGTTGATTTTGATCGAATCTATTCTAAGACACAAC
>Ga0099364_10007489_pt1 | contig 15573 bp, 9 predicted proteins | sample TergutTh196P3_FD_73070 | JGI IMG/M metagenome (GOLD analysis project Ga0099364, IMG submission 73070) | Microcerotermes parvus P3 segment gut microbial communities from Pointe-Noire, Republic of the Congo - Th196 P3 | ecosystem: Host-associated > Arthropoda: Insects > Digestive system > Gut ... | reverse complement strand
TACGACGGAGCCGGCACGACGGGGGCCAATTTGGGCAGCTTCAACCTGGCGAACCTGGGGACAAACACATTCCAGGTGGGCACGCCCGGAACTTACACCGTCCAAGAGTTCCAGATGCCATCGCATTATAGTCTCATAGGCATTTACGACGCGGACCTGCCACGCGAAGACCAGCCTGTAGGCGTAGACGCGGTGACGTTCTCTCTGTCTAGCGACGAAGGCAAGGCCGTCATTGTCATCGACACGGAAGGCGACGCCCCGCAGCCGGACCTGGTAGAACTGAAAATCGAAAAGTACGTCGTTAACAGGGACGGATCACTCAACGACAGCACCTCCAGATATTTCGGCATCAACATCAAAGGCGCGCCGGACACGGCATTCGCGTACTACAACAATTCCGTAAGCCTGCGCAACAAGGAACATGAAATACTGCTTGTCCCCAAGGGCGAGTTCATCATTTCGGAAATACCACAGAACTCCTACCGCTACAGTTTCGAGACGATAATCACGTCCGACACGGAGCTGCAGGACAACGAGGACGAAGCAAGCAACGTGGCCAAGATAGACATGCGGAACCGCGACTTTGGCTTCGCGACGGCCTTCAACACCAGACTCGACACACAGGACGCCGACGCCGGGAAAATCTACGTTACAAAGTACGTCTTTGACGAAAACGGCCTATTAATGACAGGCTCAAATGCGTACTTCACCGTCAGGCTGTCCGGCGGGACGAGCGAGCCACAGCAAGCCATACAGAACCAACAGCAAGCCACGTTCGACGCAAGTGTAAATGTACAATATGTCGTCGAGGAGATTCTGATACCGCAAGGCTACGAACTGATAGGCTTTGTCGACCCCAAGGATGCGGCCGCTGGCAACAGGCCGCTGACGCCGGAGAGAGCGATGGACGTGCAGATCACAGATGCGGACGAGAGCGTGTCGCTACTACTGTTCGATCGCAGGCACGCCGCCGCGCTGACTATCCAAAAAACGGTATGGGATTTGAATAACGCACCTCTGCCGAGCGATCAAACCCTGTTTGAGATAATCGTAAAGGACAGCGGTGGCAACACAGTGGGCTCGCCCATTATGCTCCGCCACGGCCAGTCGTACACGCTCCCGCTGAGGCAGGGCGTCTACACAGTGGAAGAGGTCAATGTACACGCCGACTATGTAGATATAACGCCAAACCGCGTGGCGGATTTGTCAAGCGGCGGCGAAGCGACGGTCAACTTGATAAACAAACTACGCGATCCGGATCCGACCGCCGGTATTAATATTACTAAAATCGTACACGCGAATAACGTTCCTGTTGGGCAGGACCCCAACATGCCTCAGTTCGGCGTCAACATCGACGGCAATGCGCTGCGTGCCATCAGGAACGGCGAGACAATCAACATCAACTTAGGTTATGGCACATACACAGTGACAGAAACAATACCTACAGGCACAGGCTATAACTTCCTCGGCTACAGCGTATACGAGGAAGGATCGACCAACACGAACCAAAATTCAATAACATTTACGCTCGATGCAAACAAACAATCAATCAACTTGATTTTAAGCAACGAGCTGGAAGCCAGCCAGGGCAGGCAGGTGAACTACACCGTTGAGTACTATCTCAACGGCCAGCTCGACAGAACGTTGAACGAAAGCGAATGGACGACGGACCCGGGCGGGCTGCTGAACATCAACAGGGCCACTTATGCCATCCCGAACCTATATCCGTTCTATTCGCTCAGCCGCACCGATTACCTGGCAAGCGCGAGCGCCACGCCGGTCACGTTCACTTCGACGCCGTACCCAGTGGCGAACGGCTCCATCATCAGGGTATACTATGTCCCGGACATCGCGGACCCGGTGCGGATCAACCTGTTCAAGTTACTGGTTAACAAATTCGGGGAGCGGATATCGTCGGGCGACGACAACACATCGTTCACGCTCATCGTCGACGGCGGTACTGTGGCGTCGGGCGGCAACGGATTCCGCGCCATCGTCCCAATCAGGAACGCCCAGACAGGCGTGTTCGTCAACGTCCCGAGAGGCCAGTACACCATAACCGAGCCTAGAGTACCTGCTGGCTACCGCCTGCGCGAGATCGTCACATCCGGCAACCAAGTCGGTGGTGCGATAGACATGCGCAATAGAACCGTCGGCAACGCTACAGCCGTGAACACCAGACTCGACAGCCCGCCGAACATCGACCCCGACACCGGGAGCATCCGGGTGACCAAGTACGTGTTCAACGACGGCGTGGAGATGTCGAACCCGACAGGGACGTTCACTGCGGTACTTAACGGCACGACGACAGCCGGCACGGCTGTCAGCAACCAGCGCATAAACATGGCGCCTGGAGGCTTGCCAAACACGGCGTTTACACCCGGCGCCGGCAGCTACACCATCACAGAGGACCTATCGCAGGCGCCCAACTTTACGCTGCTGGGCATTTATGACACCAACACAGACGGCACGCGCGGCCATCCGAGCCTGGCTGTCTCGTTGGTAGCAGGCGCAGTTGGCAAGTCCGTGTTAATCCTAAACGCGTACGTCGCGCCCGGTCCCTCGACCCCGACCCCCGGCCCCGGCCCCGGCCCCGGTCCTGGTCCTGGTCCTGGCCCCGGCCCCGGCCCTGGCCCAACGTCCACGCCAGCCCCACGCACGCCTACGCCTACGCCGATCGATATAGTCGAGACACCGCCACCCCTGGCGCCGTTCATACCGGACCATATCCAGTACATCAACGGCTACCCTGAGGGCGACGTAAGGCCGGACAACAACATCACCAGGGCGGAAACATGTGCGATACTGTTCAGGCTGCTCATCGACCCGAACAAGCACAACACCTATGTGTCGCGGTTCCCGGACGTAGTGGACACTGACTGGTTCGCCCAGTCTGTCAAGTACCTCACTAGCGTCGGCATCGTCAGGGGCTATCCGGAGGGGGACTTCAGGCCCAACAACCCGATAACCCGCGCCGAGTTCGCAACACTGATATCCGGCTTTGACAACCTGGCCCCGTCGAGGTCAAACAGGTTCCCCGACATAGACGGGCACTGGGCGGTCAGCTACATCAACAGCGCAGCGGTCAAGGGCTGGGTCGCGGGCTACCCGGACGGCACGTTCAGACCAGAGGCGAACCTGACGCGCGGCGAAATTGTCACCGTCATCAACAGGATGCTGCTCCGCTCCGTGCTGCTGGAAGACATCCCCAGTTGGGCGCCGTCGTACACAGACATCAACGACAGCCACTGGGCGTACACGAACATCATCGAGGCGTCAGTCGGGCACGAGTTCGAGCGCAAGGCGGACGGCGTCAACGAACGCTGGACCCGCCGCATGGCCTGGAGCCCCGTACTGGAGTCGTAACCTACCAAAGGGTATGGCAAAAGATAAGGTAAAAGACACTTCCTAAGCACTTCGAAAGCATAGCATAATAAAAACATATCGAAGGGGCGGCGCCGTAAAGCCAATGGCGCCGCTCCTTTATTTCGCAATTAATCATTATGTGCGCTAACACGCAATAATAAATATGGATATAAAACATTGCGCACGCTATTTTCAAATAACATATTTTCAAGACTCGCGTCAAATTTCGCCTATAGAAATTACTTGTTCAGCAATACCATATGATATAATTGATGACAAGAAGGGAGGCCTCTCATGCAACCGCATATATTGGTAATTAAGATACCCAGTGACATAATGGGCTATTTACAAATGGACGACGAGCAAATAGAAACAAAGATATACAAGTTGTTGTTAATTGATCTTGTCCAGAGAGGCAAAATATCATTCGGTAAAGCTTCCGAACTTGCAGGCGTTGATAAATTATCTTTCATAACTGAGATAGGTCAAATGGGCATACCATATTACGACAACGACATATCAGAAGTGTTAAATGACACTAAGATAATAGAAGAAACAAATTCGGGCGAGTCGCAATGAAGGTAGTATCGGATGCAACCCCAATAATATCACTTGCCAAATTAAACTTGTTGGGTCTACTAAGGATATTATTTGGCAATGTTTTACTTTCTAGAGCAGTATTTGATGAGGTATGTAGTAATCCAAAATATGAAGCCGAGGCATCCATTGTTCGAAAATCCAATATTATAAAAATTATAGTTGTTGAAAATAGACAATCTGTTGAAAATCTCAGAGAAGCCGGACTAGGGATAGGCGAAAGCGAGGCTATTGTTTTGGCAGACTCGCTACCCAACTCTTTGTTGCTCATGGATGAACGCAAAGGTCGTTTAATCGCATCCAGCATGAACATTAAAATAATAGGGACACTAGGATTGCTCTTGCATGCAAAAAAAATGGGGCATGTTCAAAACATAAAACCGTTGCTAGATATGTTAATGCGAGAAAATATACGTATTAGCAAAAACCTATATGATGCAATGCTGGCATATGCTGAAGAATAGTATATAAGATTTATCGGTATTTTTTGAAGCCACCTCAAAAAAATATATAAATTACAAAACATTTGAAAGGGGCATAATCAATATGGCTAAAAGCAGACTGATTGGGGATTATCCGGTTATTGGGATCAGGCCGACTATCGACGGGCGGAGGGGATATTTGAAAGTGCGCGAGTCCCTGGAGGACCAGACCATGGGCATGGCCAAAGCCGTGGCGAAGCTGTATGGGGACAACCTGAAATATTCCAACGGCGAGGGCGTTAAAGTCATAATTGCGGACACGACCATCGGCGGCGTCGCTGAAGCAGCCGCCTGCGCCGACAAGTTCCGCAAGAGCGGCGTCGAAATCACACTGACGGTGACGCCGTGCTGGTGTTACGGCGCGGAGACGATGGATATGGACCCGAAGACGATAAAAGCCGTATGGGGGTTCAACGGCACGGAGCGCCCCGGCGCGGTATACCTAGCGTCGGTGCTTGCCACGCACGCGCAAAAAGGGCTGCCAGCGTTCGGTATATACGGGCGCGACGTTCGCGACGCCGACGACGCGTCGGTACCGGTGGACGTTGAGGAAAAACTGCTGCGCTTCGGGCGGGCGGCGGTCGCAGCCGCCACGATGCGCGGCAAGTCGTACCTGCAGATCGGCTCTGTGTGCATGGGCATCGGCGGTTCCATCATTGAGCCAGCGTTTATAGAGGAGTACCTCGGGATGAGGGTGGAGTCCGTGGACGAGGTGGAGATCATCCGCCGCATGACGGAGAACATCTACGACGAGGCCGAGTTCCAGCGGGCGCTTGCGTGGACGCGCGAGAAGTGCCCCGAAGGCTTCGACAAGAACCCGGAGGAAGTCCGGCGCTCGCCGGAGCAAAAGGAGCGGGACTGGGAGTTCGTCGTCAAGATGATGTGCATCATCAAGGACCTGATGAACGGCAACCCCAACCTGCCGGCTGGCAACGAAGAGGAAATGACCGGGCGCAACGCCATTGCGGCGGGCTTCCAGGGGCAGAGGCAGTGGACGGACTTCTACCCCAACTGCGACTTCCCGGAGTCCCTGCTCAACACGTCGTTCGACTGGGACGGCGCGCGCGAGCCGTATATACTGGCGACGGAGAACGATGTGTTGAACGGCATCGGCATGTTGTTCGGCAAACTTCTGACCAACAGCGCGCAGATATTTGCGGACGTCAGGACGTACTGGAGCCCGGATGCAGTCAAAAAAGCGACAGGCTATGATCTGGCGGGAGCGGCGAAGGACTCAGGCGGTATCATACACCTGATCAACTCCGGGGCGGCATGCCTCGACGCGAGCGGGGCAGCCAGGGGCGCCGGGGGCGCCGGGGTCATGAAGCCATGGTACGAGGTGACGGAGGCGGATCAGGAAGCCATATTGGCGGCGGCTACATGGAACGCGGCCGACAACGGTTACTTCCGGGGCGGCGGGTACTCGTCGCGCTTTTTGACCGACGCCGAGATGCCGTGCACTATGATTCGGCTGAACCTTATTAAAGGGCTGGGGCCGGCGTTGCAGATAGCGGAGGGCTGGACCGTCAAGCTGCCGGCTGAGGTATCTGATGTGCTTTGGAAGCGCACCGACTACACATGGCCGTGTACATGGTTCGCCCCCAGGACGACAGGGTGCGGCAATTTTGCGACCGCGTATGATGTGATGAATTGCTGGGGCGCGAACCACGGCGCTATCAGCTACGGCCACAACGGCGCCGATTTCATCTCCCTGTGCGCCATGCTGCGGATCCCCGTGAGCATGCACAACGTGCCGGAAGACAAGATTTTCCGGCCCGCCGTGTGGAACGCGTTCGGCATGGACAAAGAGGGACAGGACTACAGGGCCTGCCAAGCATACGGCCCGCTGTACAAATAACGTTCAAGGAGGCTCATGTCATGCTGATAAATATACCGCCCATCATCCCCCCGGAGCTCCTTAAAACTCTGTGCGAGATGGGCCACGGCGACACCATTGTCTTAGCGGACGGCAACTTCCCCGGCGTCAGCGTCGCAAAAGCCGCAGGTGGCGGCGGCAGTGCCGGAAACAACGGCGGCGACGCCGCGCTGATCCGCTGCGACGGGGTCGGCGTCCCAGAACTCCTGCGCGCCATCCTGGCGCTGTTCCCGCTCGACACGTACGTCGACGAGCCGGTAACGCTGATGGGCGTCGCAAAAGGCACGGAACAGGTGGAAGTCCCCATATGGGACGAATTTTATAATATCGTTTCAGCATACGACAAACGCGGTCGCAACGCGTTCCGCACCGTCGAGAGGTTCGATTTTTACGAAGAGGCCAAGCAGGCGTTCGCAGTCGTAGCGACCAGCGAGTCCGCCCGCTACGCGAACATCATATTAAAAAAAGGCGTAGTGATAAACGACTGATATCGTAGCCCCAGCCGCATCGCAAAATGGATGGCCGGGGCGGCCATCCCTACAAAATGCCTTACTAATATAACGGAGGCACAATACATGAAGCACGACATTTTCTCCCTAAAAGGCAAAGTCGCCCTAATCACCGGGGGCAACCAGGGGATCGGCAAGGTCGTCTCCCGCTACCTCGCAGACGCAGGCGCTGACATAGTGATCGTCGACCTCAACGACGCCTCGCTCGTGGCCGCGTCCATCGCCGCCGAATACGGCGTGCGCGCGGAGGCCTACGTCTGCGACGTGACGGACCGCGACGGCGTGGCGGGCGTCATCGCCAAGGCGGCGGCGTCGATGGGCGCGCTGGACATTCTGTTCAACAACGCGGGCATCGTGTACCACAAGGCCGCGCTGGACTTGACCGCCGACGAATGGTCAAGCGTACTGGATGTGAACCTGAACGGCGTGTTTTACGTGGCGCAGGCGTTCGCGAACCATCTGGTAGCCAACGGCAAGGGCGGCTCGATCATCAACACGGCCTCCATGTCCGGGACCATCGTTAACGTCCCGCAAGAGCAGGCCTCGTACAACACGTCGAAAGCCGCAGTCGTGCACCTGACAAAATCCCTTGCTGTCGAATGGGCGCCTAAAGGCATACGCGTCAACTGCATCAGCCCAGGCTACATCGCGACAGAAATGCTGCAGTTCATCCGGCAGGACTGGAAGGACTACTGGACGTCCATCATACCGTTCCGCAGGCTCGGCACGCCGGAGGAACTCGCAGGCGCCGTCATATACCTGGCCTCCGACGCCTCCACATACACCTCAGGCACGGACATCATCATAGACGGCGGGTTCACATCGGTTTAGCGCGCCCCTCATAGCTGCATATGCGATATCCAGCATAGTTATTTTCGATGCGACCGATAACCGTCGAAAAAATGTCTGCCGCGCCGCATTTATTTCTACCGCGCCGCATTTATTTTTGCTGCGTCGCTATGATTTGTGCCGCTCCGGTTACTATATAAGTATGAGCGAATATCAAGCGCGGTGAGGCGATGGGTTTGCAAAAAATCTATACAAAAATCACAGACGAATATTCAGCGACGATCCTCAACTGGGCCGTGAAGAAAACCGGCAACCGCACAGACGGTGAGGACTTGGCGCAGGAAGTGCTTATGCAGGTTTTCATTGCGGCCGCAAAGCACGGGCGCATTGAGAAGCTGGAAAACTTCGTCTGGAAAACAGCACATTTTACATGGTGCAACCACGTGAGGGCGCTTGCGCGGCGCAACGCCTGCGAGCTATCGGAGGTATTGCCCGACGGGACTGATTTCGCGCAGGACTATGCCGACGGCGACGCGTTAAACGCGGAGTTGGCCCGCATGAGGCGCAAAATAGCCAATTTGAATAGACTGCAGCGCGACGCTGTCATTCTCCATTATCTTGACGGGCTTTCTGTGCGCGAAGTCGCTGCGCGCCTGAATATTGCCGAGACCGCAGCCGCATGGCACTTGTTCTCCGCTCGAAAAAAAGTAAAGAAGGAGCTTGAAGCCATGAGAAATGAAAATGCGTATGTGTACAGCCCCGGGAAAATGCGCATAAGCGCGTCCAGTGGGATGAGCTTGTCCGCATCCGGCGACGTCCCGCAATACCCAGACACCGAAAAAATTAATGACAGCCTGCTCCGGCAGAACTTGTGCCTGTTGTGCAGGGGCGACGGCAAAACCCTCGACGAGCTTGCCGAACTGACGGGCGTATCGAAGCCGTACCTGGAGCATGACCTCGACTGGCTTGTTGAACGAGAATTCTTGTTGATGGACGGCAAGCGTTACCAAACTTCGTTTGTCATTATGGACCAAAGATACTTCGAATACCGAAAAGAAGTCTACTCAACGCACAGAAACAGCCTGATAGACAAGGTTACCGATTATTTATGGCACAACGAGCCCATAATTCGCGGCATTGGCTTTCATGGTTCCGTCTTTCCGGCTGAAAGGCTGATGTGGGCAATCATCACGATGTTCATCAGCTATGCCAGCCGCAACAGCGAGCTGCTGCTGCGCCTGAAAAGCAGCGACAACCGCGACATCCACATGGACGGCGGTAAATATTTTATTATGGCGTCCGACCGCACCGACGGTCATGTATATGATATATCCGGGGCATATGACAATAGCGGATGGGAGAATTTTTACGGCATCGTCTGCGACACAAATGGCGATAATGGCTTTGAACGATATTTTTGGCTCGGCGTGTATAACTTCTCGTGTATAGAGGCCCGCCCCGAAATAATAACGGGCGACGCCCAGGTGCAGGCTTTGCTTTATGAGCTGTACTGCGGTATATTGAAAGACGGTTTTTCACCCGACGCTTTAAGCCCGGATGACAAAGAAAAGCTCGCCGAAGCCATTGAGTGCGGGCTGATATCAAAAATCGATGGGTTATATAGCCCTAACTTTGTGGTATTCACAAAAAGTCAACTTGCAAAATTGCAGAATGATGTTTACGCCCCGCTATTGGCGTTGATAGGCCCGGTGCTTGACGAGTTGGCAAGCAAATTCAAAAAAATGCATGAACGGGACTTCCCCAAAGCGAGGCCGGGCAACATTAACCACCATCTTTACCTGGACTTGTGGATGTTTGGGGTGTTCGCCCTCAAGTTCGCGGCGGAGGACGGCAAGTTAAGCCTGCCCGACGCGCCCGCAGACGGAACGCCGCTGACATTGGTGTTGGTAAACTAAAAAGCGGCCATGCCAACCGCCATGGGCAGACTGCACATAAATTGTGCAAAAAAGTGCATGGCGGTCGTGCTTTGTTGCGGCGCGATAAACGTCAACTGCGATACTAACATCAACTACGTTGATGGGACATCGCGCCCTACGAGGGCATCGTGCAATGAAGAAATCTTGACCTACGAGGACAGCGTGCGATGAAGGCATCGCGCCTTACGAAGGCATCGCGCCCTACATTGGCATTTTTAACATTCATACCTGAGGGATGCGCAGGTTCCTGTCAGCGCTGTACTATTGTTCGATTGGCTTCCAGGCGTATTTGTCGGCGGTCGCCTCCGGCACGCCGGCCTCGTCCCATTGGTGGTCGTTCTCGCGCAGGAACTGGCTAGTTGCATTGAAGAACCTGTGGAACATATATATATTGATATTGGTATTGCCAGTGCCGACGCCCAGCGGATCGTTCCAGGTGACGTCCACGCAGTACCACTCGCCGTCCAGCCTCACCATGTTCCACGCGTGCGGCTCGGTCTCGCGCGCTGTGCCGTCGACGGTGATGCACTCGATGCCCAGCATGTCCATAAACAACTGGAACGTAGAGGTATAGCCCCTGCAGATGGCCACGCCGCCGACCAGCAGCCCAAAGGGGTTTTCGTTGTCAGGGTTCGGGCTGGCGTCCGGCGCGTTGCTAAGCGTCTCTTTGTCGTATTCTGCCCTCGCGATAATCCAGTCGTGTATGGCCAGCTCTTTGTCGTATTCCGACATCCCGCTTTTAATTTCGCTGTTTATCACAGAGAAGCATATGTCCATGACCGTGCGGTTTTTGTAGGTCAGGCTGTCCCTGCCGCCGCCGCGCCACGCCGCAAGGACGGCGCTGTGGTCGTACACATCTTCCGCAAGGTCGTAGTCAGGGTGGTTCAGGTCCATCAAATGGGCCTTGCCGTCTGCCGGCTGGGTTCCCTCTGTGGATGCCTCGGTGGTTGTTGTCGTCAATTCCTGCGTTTGGGCCGCCGTCGTGGATGCAGTTGTAGTCTCCGATGTCGCGGTGGTCATTGTAGGCTGCGCGGTTGTCGCGGTAGTGGTCGTGGCTGCGCTCGTGGTCGTAGTAACTTCTGTAGTCGTGGTTGTAGTTTCGGCTGTAGTCGTGGCTGCGGACGTGGCAGCGGTCGTTGTTGTAGTTTCTGCCGTAGTTGCTGTTGTGGTTGTGGCTTCCGTAGTCGTGGCAGCCGCAATAGCCGCTGTTGTCGCCGCCGTTGCTGCGGCAGTTGTTGTTTCGGCGGGAGCGGCGGTCGTTTGCGTGGAAGTGGCTTGTGCAGCGGCGCTTTGCGTAGAAGCGGATTGCGCCTCGGTTGCTTGCTCCGACGTCGCCTGCGCTATGTGGATCAGATCGGCCGCGTCCGGCAACGCGGGCGGGTTGTTTCCAAAGCATGATCGGAATACGCTTGCGGCGCTCTCCGCGTCCTCGCATATCAACAGCGCCACATGGTCGCCCTGCCTGACCACCAGGCCCCGATCCGTCAGCGCAGCCTGCTGTGGCGCATAACCTGTAAACACAGCGGCGCGGCGCTCCTTATACGCCGAAAGCACGTCCTCTGCCCCTGCGGCGCCATCGCTACCGTCGAACAAAAACACAGCTATTTCGCACGCTTCAAAGCCGCCTGCATAGAAAATGATGCCGTCGCCCGGCTCGTCGCTGGGCTCAAACATATATATCTCGGACACGTAGTTGTCATAATACTCTTCGCCGGGGAGCAGCGGGTAAAGGGGCGGCGCCACTTCCTGTGCCGCGATGACTACCTCGGCTAACTGGCGCGGCGTATACGCCGTACCCGTTCGCGTGCCCGCACCGCATGCCGATAACCCCGATATAAGACATACAGCCAAAAGCAATATGGCAACGTTGAATAATTTTCTCATATGGTAAAAATAACACGTAATGCGCAAAAACGTCAAGGCAGGACGGCTACGATGCCCCGCGTCTCGGCGTCTTGAGTTACAATTTACTCCTAACCCTCAGAGCATCGTCATTGCGGGCTTGATCCGCAATCTCGTGCCGATTGTGGGAAAGATTGCGACCCGAAGCGCGTTGCGCGGGCCGCAATGACAGGGTATTCCGATTGGGTATGAATATTAACGCGTCCCGACACTTCAGCATTCCTGTGTTCTGGCGAACACCTATTTTCCACTCGTCGTTTCGTACGGCCAACTAATAATCCCGCCAAAGTCATAAACATTCGTATAGCCCAATGACACCAAAACTTCGGCGGCGGCAGCGCTCCTGCGCCCGCTGCGGCAATATATCAATATCAACGCATCTTTATCCGGCAACTCATCTGAGGCGCGTTCGCGTATTAATGTGTCAGGGATAAGCAGCGACCCGTCAATGCGGCTCTGCTCCCACTCCTCCCTTGATCGGACGTCCAGCAGGATATACTCTTGCCCGCCGCCCATCATTTCCTTGGCCTGCTCCGCAGATATTTTCCTATACTCTGCCACCAGCCCTACTGCGCCCGCCGTATCGCCACCCATGTCCGATCCACCTATGTCCGCTCCGCTTATTTCCGCGTCTCTCATGTCCTCGCCGTCAATATCCGCTTCGCTTATGTGCGTTGTACTAATGTCCGTGCCATCCATATCTGCGTCATCCATATTCACGCCGCCGTTGCTCGCATCGCCCACCGACGCCACTTCCGGCAATGCGCCGTTATTAACAATACCTACAGGTTCGCCTCCAAGACGGCAACCGGACAACAACAACGAAAACAAAACGCACATAACGCAAGACATGTACCTACTGTTAAATTTATGATTCATTATAAATTTAATACCCAAAATAACTCCGTGAAATATCATTCAAATAAACATTACAATAATATTACATAGATTATACTATTTTTTTGAATTAACGTAAAAAGTTGCGTTATTTAAAAATAATCTTGCAAAAAGTTGAAGTACTTATAATTAAAGTTGCAAAAAGTTGTATTTTTAATATGTTTTATCCTGCAATAAGTTGAATCACTATAGTATAATATTAATATGCCAATTGCCTTGTTATCAGTCGAACAGGCCTGCATGACTAGATATAATTTACATAACCGTGGGGCAAATATGCTGCGACGAAAAATAACAAAGCAATTAACAGAGTGGAAAACCAATGCAAACAAGGTCGCTCTGCTAATCAAGGGGGCGCGCCAGGTCGGCAAAACGACGTCTGTGCGCGAATTCGGCAAAACTCATTACGATAATTATATCGAGATAAATTTTGAGCAGTCCCCTCTTGCCCGGCGCGCTTTCGACGGCAACCTTGACGCGAGAACCATTATATTGAATTTGTCCGCTATGGGGTACGGGCCTTTTGTCGAGGGGAAAACGCTTGTGTTTTTTGACGAGATACAAAGCTGCCCCAACGCGCGTACTGCTATAAAATTCCTCGTGGAGGACGGGAGATTTGAGTACATAGAGTCAGGCTCCTTGCTTGGCATCAATTATAAAGATGTATCATCGTACCCCGTAGGTTTCGAGGAACAACTCCAGATGTATCCGCTGGATTTCGAAGAATTTTTATGGGCAAAGGGCATAATACAAGACGTGATTGAAATAGCGCGGTACTCATATAAGAGTATATCGCCCGTCCCCGCCTTTATACACGAGCGGCTAATGGGCTTGTACCGGGAGTATAGCGTCGCCGGGGGCATGCCCGGCGCGGTGAACGCGTTCCTGGCGCACGACGACTTTTCCCAAACGCTGCGAGCCCAAAACATAATACTCGGCAGCTATCGCGATGACATAGCAAAATACGCAGATAAAGAAAAAGACAAAGCAAAGGCCGTGTTTGACGCCATTCCCGAACAGCTCAACAAGAAGAACAAGCGCTTTATGCTCGCCTCGCTTGAAAAAGGTGCGAGTAACCGTAAGTACGTACAATCGACGATGTGGCTGTCGGAAGCGGGGATCGCCTACCATTGTTACAATGTATCGGCGCTGGAACTGCCGTTATCATTTTCTGAAAAACGTAATCTGTATAAGCTATATTTGTTTGACACGGGGCTTTTATGCGCCATGACAATGGACGGCATACAAAATGCAGTGCTTTCGGGCGATATCCGCATAAACGAAGGGGCGGTAGCCGAAAATGCTGTCGCCGCCGAGCTTGTAAAGCGCGGTATCCCCCTTTATTATTATGACGAAAAATCTCGGATGGAGCTTGATTTTTTGTTCAAGGACAATGGGCGCTTATCTATTATAGAGGTCAAGTCGGGCAGCGACTACCGCCGCCACGCCGCTCTGGACAACGCTTGCGCGGACAATCCCGGTAATGTAAATCGAAAAATCGTGCTCTGCAAAGGCAACGTCGAAGCCGCTCATGATGGAATAACATATCTACCGCTCTACATGGCGATGTTTATATGATTCGATTCCATTTTTATTTGCCCCCTCACCATCTTTATTTTATTTTCATTCCGTCCCCTCATTCTACCGTGCTATAATATTGATTAAGCAACGGAATCAAATATCATAGTTGGTCAGTGCTTGCAAGACGAGGATGTGATTGATGATGAAGAAAATTCTACCGATTGGGATTGACAATTTTAGAAAAATAAGGGAGACAGACAGGTATTATATTGACAAGACTCTATTTATACGCGATTTTATTGAAGCTGGCGATGAGGTGTCTTTGATCACAAGACCGAGACGGTTCGGCAAGACTCTCAATATGACGATGCTGCGCGAGTTTTTTGACATCACGAAAGACAGCAGGGCGATATTCGACGGGCTGGAAATAATGGATACAGAGTATGCGAGCCAAATCAATTCGCGCCCCGTAATCTTTTTTACATTCAAGGATTGCAAGGCATATTCGATTGAATCGCTGATTTTTAAGTTAAGCACTGTTGTTCTTACTGAGTATAATAAGTATAAACAGTTGTTTAAGTCTGGAATCGACGAATCCAATGTTAGCTATATAACGTTCAACATGATTTTTGAGATGCTGCTCAACCGTAATATCGACCTTGATTTCCTTGAAATTGCCATTTTAACGCTGGAGCAGACGGTGTACGAGCATTACAAAATTAAGCCCATATTACTCATCGATGAATACGATCAGCCAATAATGAGTAGTTTCGAGTATGGGTACCACGACCGGATGGGGCTCTTTTTCTCGGGATTCTACGGCGCTGCGTTGAAGGGACAGGACTGCCTACACCTAGCGCTTTTGACAGGCATACAGCGCATCGCGAAGGAGAGCATTTTTTCACAGTTGAATAATATTAAAGTCTATACTGTCATTGACAAGCAGTATTCAGATTATTTTGGCTTGACAATAGCTGAAACAAAGGAACTACTAAGCGATTACGGCTTGGATTTAGACGAGTCTGTGAAGCAAAAATATGATGGGTATTTATTTGGTAATACGGAAATCTATAATCCGTGGTCCCTTTTATATTATGCCGAGACGGGCGAGTTGAAAAACTATTGGATCAATACATCAACAAATGCGCTGATCAGAAAATCGATTGCTGAAGCAAACCATTTATTCCATAAAGGCTTTGATATGCTGATTGAGGACGGCATCGCCAAGATAAGTGCTGACCTTGAATGCTCATTTATCGAATTGAATCATTATGATACATTGTGGGGGTTGCTAATAAACACGGGTTATATCACTGTCCTGGAGCAAATAAACGAGTTGTTCATGATAGTGCGGATTCCCAATGGCGAAGTACGCTCGGAGTTCATGCGGATCATCGCATCCCAGGCAAATGTGCAAAGCTTGGACTTGCACAGGATGTTCCAATACCTTCTGGAGGGTGAAATGGATGGCTTCGTGGAGGTATACCGCGAACTGGTTATTTCCTGCACAAGCTATTTTGACGCGAAAGAGAATGCGTACCATATGCTGTTCCAGGGCATGTGCATATCGTTGAACAACCTATACAAAATAAAGAGCAACATCGAATCCGGAGTGGGCCGGAGCGACATTGTCATGGAGTCGCTGTCGGCGGACAGGCCGCATATTATAATAGAATTCAAGCAGGGTGAAGCTGTCG
>Ga0099364_10007488_pt1 | contig 15575 bp, 9 predicted proteins | sample TergutTh196P3_FD_73070 | JGI IMG/M metagenome (GOLD analysis project Ga0099364, IMG submission 73070) | Microcerotermes parvus P3 segment gut microbial communities from Pointe-Noire, Republic of the Congo - Th196 P3 | ecosystem: Host-associated > Arthropoda: Insects > Digestive system > Gut ... | reverse complement strand
AAAAAAAAAAATAAAAAAAAAAATATTATTTTTTTTTATTATTAATATTTTTTGATAAATTTTAAAAAAAAAAAAACTCCCCGTTGCGATGATAGAAAGTGTAATAGATGAATCTTTGATAAATTTTGAAAATATGATTCGTTATCAAGGCATGAATCTTGAAAGATACTGTGAATTTATCGGAAAAACAATGGATGAATTAAGAGAAGAACACAGAGAAAATGCCGATTTACAAGTGAAATTAAACTTATCATATGAAAAAATCGCCGAGCTTGAAAATATAGAAGTTACAACTGAAGAAGCGGAAGAAGAATATACAAAAATAGCAAACGATTACAAAATGGAATTAGAAGAAGTAAAAGAAAAAATAAAAGAAAAAGATGTAATCGCAAGTCTTAAAAAGAATAAAGCCGCAAAATTAATAAAAGACGCCGCGGAAATAGAAGAAAAAGCTTTCGAAGAAGCAGCAAAAGCCAACGTTGAAGAAGAACCAGTTCTCGAAGAAACAGTAGAAGAAAAGGAGTAAATTTTTATGGCATTAGTACCAATGGTTGTGGAACAAACTAATAGAGGTGAACGTTCTTACGATATTTATTCACGTCTGCTTAATGATAGAATCGTTATGTTAACGGACGAAGTGAACGACACTACATCAAGTTTGGTTGTCGCACAACTTATATATCTTGAATCCCAAGATCCGGATAAAGACATACAATTTTATATAAACAGCCCCGGTGGTTCTGTTACCGCAGGAATGGCGATTTATGATACCATGAAATATATAAAATGTGATGTTTCCACAATATGTATAGGATTAGCGGCATCAATGGGTGCGTTTTTACTTTCGGCAGGACAAAAAGGTAAAAGATTCGCACTTCCCCACAGTGAAATTATGATACATCAACCTTTGGGTGGTATGAAAGGACAAGTTACAGACTTGCAAATACACGCAGAACGGTTTATTCGTATCAAAAAACGCTTAAATGAAATTTTATCAGAAAACACAGGTAAACCTCTTAAAATTATCGAAAAAGACACCGACCGAGATAATTTCATGACTTCAAATGAAGCGCTTGAATATGGATTAATTGATAAAATCATAGATAAAAGATAGGTTGCCTTTAAAATCGCCAATAGAAAGGGAAGCTTAAAAATGTCGATTGAACATTTAAAATTAAAATGTAATTTTTGCAACAAACCGGAAACACAAGTAACACAGCTTATGTATGGTAACGGCACATATATTTGCGATGAATGTGTTTTAACTTGTTATGATATGTTATTAAATACAGAAACTGAAAAAAAGTTAAATAAAATGCCGAAAAACAGAGCAAATATTTTAGGCAATTCGGTTATGAAACCCGTTGACCTTAAAAAAATATTAGATGATTATGTTATCGGACAAGACAAAGCGAAAATCGCTCTTGCTGTAGCTGTTTACAATCATTATAAACGTATTCACACCATGGATCACAATGACGTCGAATTGCAAAAAAGCAATGTGTTATTGATAGGTTCTACCGGTGTTGGAAAAACATTATTAGCCCAAACTCTTGCGAGAACGTTAAAAGTGCCTTTTGCTATCGCTGATGCTACTACTTTGACCGAAGCAGGTTATGTGGGCGATGATGTTGAAAATGTACTTGTGAGATTGATACAAGCGGCAGATTACGATATTGCGGCGGCGGAAGTCGGCATAATATATATTGACGAACTTGATAAAATAGGGCGAAAATCCGAAAACACTTCTATCACCCGTGACGTCAGTGGAGAAGGCGTACAACAAGCATTATTAAAAATAATAGAAGGTACTGTTTCTAATGTGCCTCCGCACGGCGGACGCAAACATCCTAATCAAGAATATATACAAATTAACACAAAAAATATACTCTTTATCTGCGGTGGGTCTTTTGACGGATTAGAAAAAGTTATTGGCAAACGAACACAAGAAAATTCAATTGGTTTTGAGGCAAAACTAAAAGATACTTCATCAAAAGCATATATGGAAACAATAAAACAAGTTGAACCGCAAGACTTGGTTAAATATGGATTAATTCCCGAATTAATCGGCAGAATGTCCGTTATTTCCGTGCTTGAAGCTTTAGATGAAGAAGCGTTAATAAAAATTTTAACAAAACCTAAAAACGCTTTATTAAAACAATACCGTAAAATATTCCAAATGGACGGCACAGAACTTGAAATTACCGCCGAAGCTTGTGAAGAAATAGCAAAACTGGCAATTAAACGTAAAACAGGAGCGCGTGGTTTACGCGGTATTATGGAAGAATTGCTGACCGATATAATGTTTGAATTGCCGTCACATAAAGATGTTGTTAAAGTTGTTATAGACGATAATGCAGTGAAAAACATTAAAGACCCGCAAATTATTAAAAAAGACATAAGCGATGAATCAAAATCTGATCAAGAAAACAAATTAACCGGTAGTTAATTTATAAAAAATTCGCCTCCGCCGACAGCGAAGGCGTATTTTAGGTCATGTGTCAAAGTTGTTGATGACACTTGTAGGGGCGATCTCCGATCGCCCGCCGATTAGTATTGTAATAACCTTTTTGCCACGGGCGATTAGAAATCGCCCCTACAAGTGTCAACTTATTTGATACATGACCGAATTTTATTTTTTGTTTAATTTTTCATATATCACTATTTCATCTGCAAGACGGCTGAATACCGGGTAAGCAACTCTGTTCCCGGATTCGCCGTTTTCTATTAATACTGTTACTGCATATGCAGGCTTTTTTGCGGGGAAAAATCCGCTGAACCATGCGGTGTATTCTTCTTTTTTATCCTTGCCGAATTTTCCTGTTTGTGCCGTGCCTGTTTTACCGCCGACTTTTACGTTAGGTCCTACTTCTTTCGCTCTTTCTGCAACACTGTATATTAAAAATTCTTTTATCGTTTTTGCGGTAGATTTTTTCACACAAGTGATGGGTGCAATATCTTTTACATCAGATTCGTAACGCTCACCGTCCAATGTCGTTCCTTTTATTAATTTAGGCGTTATATATTTACCGTCATTTAAAATAGCACAAAGTGCGGCGTTAACTTGAATTGGTGTTGCAAGTAATTTCCCTTGTCCAAACGAAAAATTTGCCAATTCCCCCGGTAAACTTAATTCTTGCAATGAGGGTAAATATCCGCTTGCCGACCTTAAATCACCGCCAAACCGCGTTGATTTACCATATCCGAAATCATATGCTGTTTGTTGTACCTTTCCGCTTTTTACAGCAGACGCCAGTGAGACAAAATATGTGTTGCAACTTTCTTTCATGGCTTTTTTCATGTCCAAAACACCATGTCCTGCTCTGTTATGACAGCGAAATGTCAAGTCGTTTATTTCAATTTTTCCTGTACAATTATATGTGTGCTTTTGTGAAATATTAGCTTCCAATGCGGCGGCGGCGATTGGTATTTTAAATGTTGAACCGACGTTAAAAGGATAAAAAGCACGATTTATCATAGGTGTGTTGTCAACATCATTTACACTTTCAAAAAGGTCGTTTGGTGCAAAAGAGGGGAAACTTGCACAAGCGATGATTTCACCGCTATATGGGTCGGAAATCACAATAGCTCCTTTTTTTATAGTTTCTGCACCGATTCGTTCTACTATTGCCTGTATTCCATAATCTATTGTGAGGACGACCCCGGCTTTGTTTTCTTCGGATTCAATGAGTTTTATTTCACCTCTCACCATTTGACCTTTTCCGTCCACAGGGAATGATATATGACTTTCGTTTTTATTTTGAACAAGAAAATCATCATAAGCTTTTTCAATCCCTGTTATTCCCGATGTATGCTCTGCATTAAGATACCCTAAAAGATGTGCCGCTTGTTGATTTTCGGTATATCGCCGATATGTTTTAAAAACAGCAGTATTGGGTATATTAAGAAAAGGATTTTCTATATCGATTATAAAAGGTTTACGTGACTGTAGTTTTGATAATATGTTTTTATCACGATTAAATTCCGTTGCTGTTTGTGTAATATTATTTTCAGCAGGCATAATAACTGCACAATAATTTTCTTGCACATTTACTAATTTATTGAAATTACGGTCATAAATATTTCCGCGTTCTTCCGCTATTTTTAACGTATATTTATTTTGCATACTTGCAGTTTGTGCTAAAATATCAGAATTGCTTATAACAGCAAGCCGTATGATTATCACCATAAAAGCAAACGTAAACAATATAAACATCATTATAAGGCGATTTTTTAATATTTTCATAAGGGTATTTTTCCCATTTTGGTGTAAATTATGTAAATACCAATTTTTTGTTGGATATTGGTATGAGTATTAACGCAGATTTTTTGTTAATATTTCGTGTTATATGCCCCCGCCTTCGGCGGGGGCATATAACGATTTAATAATTTCTTAATAATCGGGTAATATAAATTTAACAAAATCACTTCAAAAACAAATATTTCGGAGGTGTTTTCTTGATATATCCGGTTGTAGAAAATCAAATATCCCAACTTCTTATAAATTGCGGTAAAAATTGCGTATATCAAAATGAGGGATGTTGTACTTTAAATACGATAACAAATTTATCCGACAACAAAAACAATGATTGTTGTTATTACAAAAAAAAATAGTTATTTTTTATTATTTCTCTCACTATATTAGTGGGAGAAATAATAATATATATCGAAAAACCACTCTTTTACTTGACATTTAATAAATTATGTATTATAATTACAACAATAAATGCAAAAATATTATGGTCGTGTTGAAAAAGTCGCTTGCAAAAAATACTGCGGCAATTTTTCCATCATATTGCACAAAATTTACGTTAGATATAAAATGTCTTGCGTTGCAAGCCATTACATATTGCCTTAAAATTTTGTATTATATGACGAAAAAATTGCTCTTGATTTTTTACAATCTTTGTTTTTCAACACTCCCTATGGAGTTAAAAAATGTTTAATAAAATTAAAGTTGTCGATAAAAATCGCGTTTTTAAAATAAAAGAAATATGCGAATTGTTAAAAATTGATGTACCGAGCGAATGTAGTTCAATTAAAAACCGTTATGTGACAGATACATTTTTAATTGATAAATTAGAAACCAAAAATGAAATTATTGAAAATGTAAAAAAATGCAAGAATTATAGCGATAAATATTATGAAAAAATAAACAGCAAAGCTAAAAATTTCAAAAAATGTTACTTTGAAAAATCAGAAAATGTAAAAAATGCTGATTTTGAATTATTGCAATTTTTTATCCAATATTTATATGTTTTTAGCAACTTAAAATTCACTACCCATGAATATATGAAATTTGAATTGTACAACAAAACATTAAAACAAACCGAAGAAGATATTATCTTCGCTTTTAAAAATAACCGCATTTTTAAAATAAAAGAATTATGTTCATTGTTGGAAATTGACATACCGAACGAATATATTGAAACTGAAAATAATTATGTAACCGATACTGTTTTGATGGACAAATTAGAAACCAAAGAAGAAATTTGTGCAAATGTAAAAAAACGCGAAAATTTTAGTGCAAAATATTATAACGGTGTAAATAAAAAAGCTCAAAAATTAAAAAGAAGATACTTTGAAACTTCTGAAAATACAGAACATACCGATTCGCAATTATTGCAATTTTTCATCGAATATTTATATGTTTTTCAACTTTTAAACTTTACTGTTCGTGATTATATAAAATGCGAATTATTTAATTTAACAATAAAACAAGCCAAAAAAGATATAATAAAAGCATATAGAAACAACCGAGTTTTTACAATTGCCCAAATATGCGAATTGTTGAAAATTGATGTGCCTTGTGAATATATTGGTGTTAAAGATAATTATGTTACAGATACCGTCTTGATGGACAAATTAGAAACAAAAGACCAAATTTTAAAATCTGTAAGAAATAATAAAGATTACAGCGAAAATTATTACGAATTAACAAACACAAGAGCAGAAAAATTTAAAGAAGCTTATAGCAATGATGTTTCTGAATATAACAATCATACAAATTTACAATTATTGCAATTATTTGTAGAATACTTATATGTTTTCAGTCCTTTGAAATATACTTATACAGATTATTTTAATATTGAATTATATCATAGAACAGTAGAAGAAGCAGATGCGTTTATAAATTTAAATTACAGAATTAAAGTTATTCCCGAAATATTAAACAATCAATCATATATAATGATTTTTGATAATAAAGTAATTTTTAATAAAACTTTTAGTAAATATGTAAATAGAAAATGGTTGTATGTAAAAACTGCTACATTAAAACAATTTGAGGAATTTACGAATGAAAACCCTGTTTTTATCGGTAAAATAGTCGACGGGTCATTAGGAGAAGGCGTCCGTATTTTTGAGGTGAATAATAACAATAACATTGAATTGTTTGACGAATGTTATAAAGCAGATATGATAATTGAGCAATTACTTGTAAACCACAAAAGTATAAGTGAATTTAACGAATCTTGCTTGAATACTATTCGAGTATGCACATTATTAATTGAAGATAACAAACCAATTATCACGCTTGCGGGAATACGCATGGGAAAAGCGGGAAAAGTCGTCGATAATCATCACGACGGCGGAGTGCTTTCGATAATAGACGTTGATACGGGAATAATTACAACAGACGGTATGGACGTTGACCATAAATATTATGACAAACACCCTGATTCATTAAAAACAATTAAAGGCTTTCAGATACCGGATTGGGAAAAAGTTAAAAGTTTTGTAAAAGAACTTGCTTTAGTTGTACCTCAAGCGAGAAGTGTTGGCTGGGATATTGCTATTACCACCGATGGTTCGATAGAAGTTATTGAGGGCAATTTTAAAGTAGATTTGCGTATGATGCAACTACCGGATCAAATAGGGAAAAAACATATGTATAAAAAATACGTTGAAAAGAAATTAGACAGTAGATAGTAGATATTAGACATTAGACAGATTCCAATTGTTTTTTTAGTGTAATTTGTTTTATGAATTCTGACCACTTACCACTGGTCACTGACCACTTTGAATCGGTTGAAAGGGATATAAAAAATGATAAAGAAAGTTAAAAAAAATCGTGTTTTTAAAGTTGCCGAAATATGCGAATTATTGCAAATAGATGTGCCTGTTGAATATACCGATATTAAAGATGATTATGTAACTGATACTGTTTTGATGGATAAATTAGAAACTAAAAATAAAATTATATCTTCAGTAGTAGAACATGAAGATTTTAGTGAAAAATACTATGAAAAACTAAATAAAAAAGCTTTAATATTTAAAACGAAATATAACGATAAAAAAGAAAATGTTAACCATACAGATTCGCAGTTATTGCAATTTTTTATTGAATTCTTATATGTTTTCAATCCGTTGGGATTTACAAGTAGTGAATATTTTTCATGTGAATTGTTTGATTTGACATTAGAACAAACAAAAAAATCTATAATAAAAGCTTATAAAAGTGTACGTGTTTATACAGTTTCTGAAATATGCAAACTTTTAAAAATTGATGTGCCCGATGAATATATTGATATAAAAGATAATTATGTAACCGATACTTATTTAATTGACAAATTAGAAACTTCCGAGCAAATAATCAAAAAGGTAAAACACCGCAAAGATTTTGACGAAAAACATTATAATCTTTTATATAATGGAGTAGAAAAGTTTTTAAAACTTTATTGGAACAATGCTTTAGAATTTATTGAGCGTACAAATTCGCAATTATTACAGTTATTTATTCAATATTTGTATGTTTTTCGCCCTTTAAAATATTTTTGTTCAGATTATTTCAATCTTGAATTGCACAATAGAACTGTTGCGGAAGCAGATACGTTTATGGGGAAATGGTATTTGCTCAGAACTGCCCCCGATGCGTTAAATGCTCAGTTTTATAGAAAATATTTTAAAAATAAAGTTATTTTCAATCAAGTTTTCAAAAAATTTATAAAACGAAAATGGTTATATGCAAGAACTGCTACTTTGGACGAATTTACAAAATTTGTTAATGAAACCCCGAAATTTATAGGTAAACCCATCGATGAAACCCAAGGTATACGCATACGTACTTTTGAGTTTAATAATAACGCATTGGAATTATACAATGAATGTTATGAAGAAAATATGATTATTGAAGAAATAGTTAAAAATACCGCAAGCATAAATGAATTTAACGATTCATCGTTGAATACTATCCGTATATGCACATTATTAACAACTGAAAACGAACCTCTTATTACACTTTCCGCAATACGCATAGGAAGACGCGGAGAAATTGTTGATAATTTTCATGCGGCAGGGATATATGCGTTGGTAGACAATGATACCGGCATAATTTCAACACAAGCCGTTAATGAATATCATAAATTTTATGACAAACACCCCGATTCATCAAAACAAATAAAAGGATTCCAAATACCGCAATGGGATAAAATCAGAACTTTCACAAAAGAACTTGCGTTGGTTGTTCCGCAAATGAGAAGTATCGGCTGGGATATTGGAATAACTGCTGATGATAAAATAGAAGTTATAGAAGGTAATTATTTAGTAGGATTAGATATTATGCAAGTACCGGATCAAATCGGCAAAAAGCACTTGTATGATAAATACATTAAAGAAGCGTAAATGTGAGTGGGGCTCTTTGGCGGTATATACAAATAAACAATAAGGATTTAATTAAAAATGATAATTAAAAAACTTAAATTAATCATAAAATTTATTCTTGGATATAGAATAAAAACGATTAAAAAAAAGCGTGTTTATAAAGTAAAAGAAATTTGTGATTTATTAAAAATTGACATTCCAAAGAAATACATAAAAATTAAAAACCGTTATGTGACAAAAACTTTTCTTTTTAATAAATTAGAAAACAAAGATGCTCTTATCGCTTGTATAAAAAGAAAACATAAAAAATATTTTACAGAAGATTATTATATTGATATAGATAACAAAGCCGAGTTGTTTATAGAAATTTATACAGAACAATATGAAAACAAAAACAAAAGTCTTGATTATGATGTAATTCAATTGTTCGTTGAATATCTATATGTTTTTGCTCCCTTGAAATACACCCCCCGTGATTATTTTAATTTTGAATTTTTTAGGAAAACAACAAAAGAAGCTGATAAATTTATTACTTTCGTTTATAGAAATAGAGTGCTTGAATATTCATGTAATTTAAGAAGTTATGGAAAATTTTTTAATAACAAAGTTATTTTCAATAAAACATTTAGCAAATTTGTAAAACGTGATTGGCTATATACCGGAACAAGTACATCACAAGAATTTGAAGATTTTGCAAAAAAACATTCTGTATTTATTGGGAAACCAATTAAAGAAAGTTTGGGCGGAAAAGACATAAGTATTTTTAGATATAACGAAAATGATATTATTAATAAACTTTTTAGTGAATGTTACAAAGAAGATTTAATTGTTGAGGAAATAGTATCAAATAATGAAAGCATAAAAGCATTTAATGATACAACTCTAAATACAGTTCGTATATATTCTTTATTATCCAAAGATAACATACCGTTAATAATAACTGCTTTATTCCGTGTTGGCAGAAAAAACAATTTTGTAGATAATTTTTCCCAAGATGGATTAGCCGCTGTTATTGATGTGAACACCGGAAAAATTATATCAAATGCCGTAGATTTTACCCATACATTTTATGAAAAACATCCCGATTCACAAATCCCATTTAAAGGTTTTCAAATACCGTTTTGGGATAAAGTCATAAAAACTGTTAAAGAAGCCGCGATGTTAGTTCCTAAAATCAGATCTATCGGTTGGGATATTGTTATAAGAGAAGATAACACAATCGAAATACTTGAAGGAAATCAAGATGCAGGATTTAAAGCGGTACAAACGGCAGACCAAGTCGGCAAAAAAGATTTATATAAAATACATATTGGTGAATTATATAAACGCAGAAAAAAAATAGACGCAAAGAGGAAAAGAAGAAAAGAAAACGAAGAAGAAAACGCATAACGGCAAACGACCAAAAAAGAGAAGAATTAGAAAATGAAAACGCGTAGTGGCGAACGACGAGTCCATGCCATTCATATTACCGTTTTGTACAAACTCAGAGCATGGACATGAGAAAGAATTAGAAAATGAAATTATATGAATATTCGGCACTTGAATTAAGTAAATTATTACAAAATAAAAAAACTTGTGCAGTTGAAATAGTAAAATCATTCCTTGAACAGATAAAAAATACCGACGGTGAAATCGGAGCATACCTTGCGGTATGTGAAGATTCTGCTGTAAAAAAAGCAGTTGAAATTGACGAGAAAATAGCACAAGGAGCGAAGTTTCTTCCGTTAACAGGGATTCCTGTTGCGATAAAAGATAATATTTGCACAAAAGAAATCCCCGCCACATCTGCTTGCAAGATGCTGGATGGTTTTGTTTCGCCGTACAACGCTTATGTTGTTGATATATTAAAGCAAAACGGCGCGATTATCATCGGAAAATTGAATATGGATGAATTTTCCGCAGGGAACACAACGCAAACTTCATATTTCAAGAAAACTAAAAATCCTGTTAATACAAAATATGTCCCCGGGGGGTCATCCGGCGGAAATGCGGCGGCGGTAGCGGCAAAAAGCGCAGTTTTGACCTTGGGCTCTGATTCCGGCGGCGGTATTCGGCAACCTGCTTCTTTTTGCGGAGTTGTGGGGTTAAAGCCCACATATGGCAGTGTTTCCCGTTATGGCTTAACCGCATCTGTGTCGTCGTTGGAGCAAATATCACCATTAACTCGCACAGTAAAAGACGCCGCGTTATTATATTCCGTTATCTGCGGACAAGACAGCCGCGATGCTACTTCTGTAAACAGTGCTGTTTGTCTATCTGGCACAGCACAGTCTTTGGATGGGTCTTTTGGACAACCGAATTATTTGGAGAATTTAACTTCTGATATAAAAGGTGTGAAAATCGGTGTTCCGATTGAATATTTAAAAATAGCAGACGAGCAAATATGCAAGAAAGTATATTCAGCCATCGAACGATACAAAAATTTAGGCGCAACAATAATAGAAATTAATTCCAATATAAATCCGCTTGCAATCTTAAAAGCATATTATATTATATCAAGTGCGGAAATTTCTTCTAATCTTTCGAGGTATGACGGTATAAAATATGGCTACCGCGCATCACAATATACTTCCATTGAAGATATGTACACCAAAACAAGGAATGAAGGCTTTCAAAATGAAATCAAACGGCGTATTATGTTGGGAACTTTTGTTTTAAGTGCGGGGAATTATGATAGATATTATAAACGGGCAAAACTTCTCCAGCGTGATGTTATTGCCGAATATGAAAAAACATTCCAAAACTGCGATGTAATCATGACCCCTGTTACTCCCACAACAGCGTTCAAACCCGAAACTTATACAGATTCATTGAAATTATACGAACAAGATATTTTTACAATACCGCCGAACATGGCAGGATTGCCTGCAATAAGTATTCCGCTCGAAACAAGCGAAAACGAACTCCCAATAGGATTGCAAATTATCGGAAACAAATTCAACGAACAAATATTACTTAACACAGCATACGCTTACGGCGTATAATAATTTGATCACTGGTCACTGACCACTGATCACTTCGATTGCTTGCAATCGATATAGAAAGGAATTAGATTATGAATATTATAAAAACGCATACAACCAAAAACAGACTTTTCAGTCTGCTTTTAGCAATCACGATGTTATTTGGAGTTTTTGCATCTTCCGGAATAACATTAATCACAGAAGCAACCGAGGAGTACATATATGAAACTGTACTCGATTATGGAAGTGAGGGATGGGCATATAAACAAGATGTCCGCGAAATAGCGATTCCGAATCCACTGCCTGAAGTTGATGCTACATGGACAACCCCCGCAAAACTTCCTTTGGGATATGGAAATGGCGGCTCAAATGTCGCTAACATCATTGCGAACGGTGCGAATAACAGGACAGTTTCCGAAAGAGGAACAACATTAACTTATACCACCACTCCCGGCACAGCAATGCCAGGCAGATACGGCACTGCAATAGCACAACGCACTATTGATTTAAGCGAACTTGATTTTAACTTGGATGACATTACAAGATTTGAAGTAAGCGGAATTATTGATGACGGTTTAGCAATTCTTATTAACGGACAGCAAGCCGTTATGCTTAATGCTTATTTTGCAGGGTCTGCTGAAAATAATACTGTTTACGGTTACCGCCGCTCGATGGTAGTGGGAGACCCATTTAGCAATACAGACAACAGTCAAGCTGTTTATAAAGATGTTGAAATTCCCAAAGAACTTTTTGTTGACGGTGTAAACACCATTACACTTTTAATGCTAAACGATACGCCAACCAGTTCAGATATTTTTGTTGATATAAAATTAGTTGCTACAGATGCTCCTGCTCCACCACCCGAATTTAAAGCGACTAATTTTATTATGTCGCCCGGTAAAACCGAAAGCGAAATTAATTTTTTATGGCATTCACCTTATGAAATGGGAAATAATGACATATATTTTACAACAAACACAGCGACAGAAACACAATATATGACTATTACACAAGGTGCGATTAACGGAGCAGGCGGCAGATTCCATGACGGAACTCAACGAAGCACATATAGATTGCCATTAGGGAATAATACTCAAAATGCGACGTTATACCTCGATATATCGCAAAATTATACCATAGAACTATCCGGTGATGCCACAACATGGGGCGACATATATTACGATGAAATCTACCCCGGGGGAGGAGAGGGCAATCGTCATATTGCCGAATTTGATTTAAAACCGTTTATCGACCAAAACAGCGAATTTATTTATTTCCGTATTGGCGACAGAACTCCTACCGACGGTCACGGCGGAATTATATACAGCGTATGGCTTAAAGTCGGTGGTGATATTGAACAATCCGGTTCTGTTTTACAATATGAAAAAACTGCCGATTTAGAAGACGGCGAATTTACAGAAAACAGCGAAATAATCGAAGCATCACTGACATTAGTCGGCGGTAGTGCAGTCGTAAATAAAGTAACAGCAGAAGAACTTGAACTAAACACCGAATACACCTACCGTTACGGCGATGAAGAAACTTATGGTTTAAGTGAACCTGCCACTTTCCATACAGGCGGAGAAGAAAACAAAGTTATTTTTGTAACAGACGTACACGCAGGCGAGGGAAATTCACATATAAACTGGAACAACACCCTCACAAAAGCGATGGAAAAAATCCCCGACGCACGTTATGTAGTAATGGCAGGGGATATTATCGAGGGCGGAAGATATGATTTATTTAAAGAACCCGAGGGTATGAAAAATATTCCGTTAGCTCCTGTAAGAGGAAATCATGATTATAACGAATCGAATTATAAAAATCAACTTAATTTACCGAACATGACAAATAACGCAGTGACAGGCGGAACAGGTGATTTTTATTTTTCATACGGCAACACATTATATGTAATGTTAAACACCAACAGACACATGGGAGCACAATCAAATATTGCCACAATAAACACCCAAATGGCGGAAAATTTAGCAGAACACAGAGATACTTTTGAAAAAGCGACAGAATCACATCCCGATGCAAAATGGGTAGTTGCGATGTTCCACCATGATGTTTATGGAACGGGAGACCATGCGGCAAAACAAGAAACCGCAGATATTGCACCCGCAAGACTTCGCGGTAAAAGAGAAGATAACAGCCCAAGACTTACCGATTTGTTAGATGAATATAACGTTGATATTGTGTTAAACGGACATGAACATCTTTATTCAAGATCATTTTTCATGAAAGGCAACACACCGCAAATAAACAACCAAATATTCGATGAAAACGGCGTAGCAATCAATCCGAACGGTATATTATATATAACAGGAGGCCCTGCCGGAACGACCAGATTCCGCACTAAATCATCCTCTTTCAATCCCCCATGGTTAGCGAATCATTTCAATACAACAACAGAACATCAATTTATAGAGCTTGATATTTCTGATGATACTTTTACAATAACTAATTACAGTTCACAAGATTCAAGAGTTATCGAAACATATACAATAAAAAAACAAACGGAACAAGACAAAGAAGAATTAGGCAAAAAATTACGTGAAGCAAATCAACTGCGTGCAGGAGCAACAGCAGGCGCAGATTCCGGGCAATATCCTCAAGCGGCAATAACTGCTTTTGATGCGGTAATTTCCACCGCAAATGATGTTTACTTTAACGAAAACGCAACCGAACAGGAAATAGTCGATTCAACTACAGCGCTTACAAATGCGATTCCGATATTTAAAACCGCAAGAATACCTTTCAAAATAACATACAGCGCTAACGGAGCGGACGGCGAAGTGCCTACCGAAACTGACAAACAAGAGGGCGAAAAATTCACAGTCAAAGAGCCAACTAATCTTGTTGTGCCTACAGGTAAATTATGGAACGGCTGGAACACCGCCGCAAACGGTACAGGTACAAAATATGAATCAGGTGTTGAAATCACAGTTGAAAACAGTGATATAACATTATTCGCACAATGGGCAGACATTCTTCACACCGTGACATTCCATCCCGACGGCGGAACACCTGCTCCCGCTGTACAAACAAGACCGGAAGGGCAAAAAGCCACAGAACCGCCAACAATGACAAAACCCGGATTTGTTTTCGACGGTTGGTATAAAGAATCAGAATTTACAACAAAATGGGATTTTGAAAATGACACAGTAACAGCCGCAACAGATTTATACGCAAAATGGAACGTAGCTATTGTACAGCATACAATAACTTTCAACCGTAATTACACAGGAGCACCAACTCCGTTAACAAGGCAAACAAACCCCAATGGAAATTTCAGATTAACAGAATTCCCCACCGTTACAAGAACAGGCTGGAGATTTACAGGTTGGTTTACAGCGGCAACAGGCGGAGTACAAAGAAATCTCAACCATGAATATACAGGAGACACAACTCTATTCGCAAGATGGGTACGTCAAACTTACACCGTAACATTCCGCGGCGGCAAAAACTTCACAAAAACAATAATTCACGGCAATAAAATAAACTTAACTTCCGCCGAAAGAAAAAGAGCTGGATTCACTTATATCGGTGTATTCACAGATTCTAAGATGACAAGAGCATGGAATAACGCAAATGTAACATCAGCAAGGACATTATACATTAAATGGGAAAGAAACCCAACAAAACCCACAAACGTAAGAGTCGCAAAATCCGGCACAAAAAAAGCAAAAATCACATGGAAAAAGCAAGCAGGTGTCGTATTCGAAATTCAAATGAGAAAAGGAAACGGAAAATGGACATCAGCAGGAAAATCAAAAGCAGGAGCAGGAGTTTTCACAACAAGAAACTTGCAAAAAGGAAGATATACATTCAGAGTAAGAGCGACAAAGAGGAATACGAACCCGAGGAATAGTGGGTATACGAATGCGGGAAGACAGATAACAATTAACAGATAACAAATTACAACTAACAGATGACAGATAACAGATGACAGATGACATATAATAAATTACAAATAACAAATAATAAATTACGATTGACGGTTATGGA
>Ga0099364_10007487_pt1 | contig 15578 bp, 21 predicted proteins | sample TergutTh196P3_FD_73070 | JGI IMG/M metagenome (GOLD analysis project Ga0099364, IMG submission 73070) | Microcerotermes parvus P3 segment gut microbial communities from Pointe-Noire, Republic of the Congo - Th196 P3 | ecosystem: Host-associated > Arthropoda: Insects > Digestive system > Gut ... | reverse complement strand
TCCCGGAGCTATTTAATGTAAAAAAATGAAGCTTAATTTATTTTTTGCTTTAGCGCTTCTTTCGATATTCTTTTTTTCATGCGGCCGTTCCCGGGAAATTCAGCTGATTGAAAGGGAAGACCACTTTACCCTTGATATAGGGCGTCTGGAAGATCAGATTGCCCTGTTCATGCTGGACGGGGACAGGGTTATGCGGCAGACCAAAATGGCGATGCGGGACGGTTATTTTTATATTTCAGACGGGAACGGGGCAAAAGTCCAAAGGTTTAATTCCTACGGGGACCTCCTGTTTATGATATATAACGAAGATACCAACCCGCCGCCCCTAAGTCTAAGGCCCTTGCAGGAAGGCAGCCTTGTAACCAGATGGGCGGTTTCATATCCCCTGCAGGAGCCGGGTTTTATTGCCGTGGATTCAAGAAAACACATTTATGTGCAGGACATACTGCCTTATGAACGCCACAGCCTTGATCCGGAATCAAGGGCGTATCTGGATAATGTGGTCCTGCATTTTGACGCGGACGGCAGACTGGTGCAATTTCTTGGCAGCGACGGCATTGGAGGCACTCCTTTCCCAAGAATCGAGGCTCTCTATGCTTCCGAATATGATGATCTTGCCGTGGTATGCAGGCTGCCTTTGGGCTGGAATGTTTACTGGTTTAATTCTGAAGGCGCGTTCCTGTATCAGATTCAATTAAGAAACGATAACATACCCATTCCTTCTGACAGGGACCTGGTAATTCCCTCGCTGGATTCCATTGCGGCTGCGCCGGATCAGCGTAAACTCTATGTCAAGGTCAATTATTACAGGGATACTTTTGATGAATCCACAAACACACGTACCGGAAACGAACCCGACAGTTCGGTTATCTGGATCATGGATATAGAAAGCGGCGCATGGGAAAAAACCATCGAAGTTCCGTTTTTTGAATTTTCAATTAACGAAAGAAACAGGCGTGAAACATACAGGGTTTTTTATTCCATGGTTGGCGTGAGTCATGATCAGATAATATTCCTGTTTTACCCTGTTGAAGAAGGTTATTCCCTTTTGCTTATTTCATCTGATTCTGTTTCCGGAAATGAACCGGCGGCCGCGGTACATCATCAGCAAAGATTGATTAGAGTGGGTTCTGACGAGCTTTATTATAACGTGTTTAATCTTTCATCCGACGGAATTTTGTCCGCGCTTCTTGTTGATGAATGGCAGGCCAAACTTGTCTGGTGGCGTACAGACAGGATATCCGGAAGTTAAGCCATGCGGGCGCTTGTTTCAACAGATGTTTCCCGAAAAATTGATTTTGAAGCCCAAAACCAATGGGGCTTTAATACCCACGCCCTTATAGAAGCTGCGGGCCGTAACTGCGCCCGTGCTTTTGAAAAAGCCTTTCCTGATTTTTTTGCGAATAAAATCCCCGGGGTTTTGGTTTTTGCCGGTCCCGGAAACAATGGCGCGGACGCCTTGTCGATGCTTCGTTTTTGGCTTCTTGAAGGCCGCGCCATACCCGAGTCTTCAAAAGTGATAATGAGCCGTTTCCCTGACCCGGACTCAGGTTCTCCATCGGCGTGTTTACATGCTTCGCTTAAAAAAATGCAGGTTTCGTTTATTGAATGGAATCAATCTCTTGCAGATAAACCCCTTTTTTCCGGCGGCGATATGTGTTTCGACATAATAATCGACGGCATTGCCGGAACCGGCTTGACTTCGGCTTTAACCGGAAGTCTCCGGGAAATGACAGAGACAATCAACGCGCAAACCGCGATTACCGGCATTTCAAACCAACAACCCCCCATTAAAAAACCCCCTATTGTTGTTTCTGTGGATCTGCCTTCGGGCCTTTATGATAACTGGGTTCAGGGAGAATCCATTGTTAAGGCTGACTGCACCCTTGCCATAGAACCCCTTAAACACTGTCTTTATAAACCCTTAAGCCGCGCTCTTGCGGGAATCATTCTACCGGTTGGAGGTTTATTTCCTAGAGCATTAATTTATTCCCATGAGAAATCAGAGCTTATTGACTGGCATGATGTTCAAAAACACATTCCATGCATGCGCCCTGATATACATAAATACCATCGCGGGACCATCCGGATTTACGCAGGCTCCCAAGGCTCGGCCGGAGCGGCCATGATTGCCGCACGCGGCGCGCAGGCAGCGGGATCAGGGCTGGTACACTTAATTGTTGACAATCAGATTTATCCAATAGCGGCTTCCGGCCTGGCGTCAAAGAACGCCGGTATAATGGTTTCTACCGCAGAAGCCCCGGATCAAGACGCCCCGGACAAGGCTTTGGAAAAAGACGGCGATCAAGGGCCCCGCCCCAAAAGGTTTGTTCCGGACTCGCTGCTTTTGGGGCCGGGGTGGGGCAGGGCATCCAACCGTATGGCAATTCTGCAAAAAGCCCTGGAACTGGAAAAAACAGGAACGCCTCTAATACTGGATGCCGACGGAATATTCCTTGCCAGGGATTTTGTTTTTTCAGGAAATACGCTGCTGACTCCGCATATAGGTGAATTTGCCGTGTTTTCCGGTTTAACCGTAAAGGAGATAGAAAATAACCCTGTTCCAATCTTGCTTGAAACCGCGGCCAAAAAAAACGCGTGTATTCTGTTAAAAAGCCATGTAATGTATATTGCTTCCCCGGACAGCCGCTGGGGCACGGTTGACGGCATGGTTCCGGGCCTGGCCTGCGGCGGTTCCGGCGATCTTTTGGCAGGATTTTGCGCAAGCCTTGCAGGCCGCATGGCCAAAAACGGAAGCTGCGATCTCTATACCTGCGCCGCGGCCGCCGCGGCTTTATTGACAGAGGCAGGAAGATCCGCTGATTTGGCAGCCCGTTTTTTTGACCCAATGGAAGCGGCGGACAGGGCGGCGGACCTGGCAGGCAAGGCATGGCAGGCCAGACTTGGCCAGGGCAGGCAGGCCAGGGGCCTTTTTTAAGGGAGGGGATGCCATGCAAGATAACATCGAAGATGACGATCTTTTTGTAAAACTGGAAAAGAAAAACCCCGGCAGCGAAGAGATCATCTATTATTATTCAAGAGAACAGCGTCTTGCAAAAGCATCGCAAAGAGTCCGCGAATTTAACGAAGACAAGGGTAAACCCAAGTTCATCGGCAAAACCAGGTTTATCAGGGCTGTTGCCGGGCATAGGGGTAATTTGCTTATATTAATGTCCATTCTTGTAATTTTTCTTATGTACTTTATCCATGGCCGCGTAACCGCGCCGTCATCAATAGATTTTATGCTTGGGAACAATACATTAACAGTTTCGGTTAATGAAGAGGAATCGCTGCTTTTTCTTTCTGTCCGTAAGGTTTCTCGCCCCGATCGTTCCGATGCTTTTCCATATACCGGAGCCGTGGACATAATGATTTCTCCGATACAGGAAAATCCGGAAGAAGCGCCTGTTTTCTCCCATCGTATCTTTTTCACCAACAATTCCACGGAAAACTACCTCCTCTCCCTGCCATTTGACGGAAACAGGTTTATAACAATCTTCCAAACAGAATACGAAATCATTGCCCGGACAGTAAGCAGATAGTATTCAAAATACCCGTTCAAAATACCTTGCAGGAATTAATTTTATTTGATATAGTGGAAAAACAATGATACAAATTTATTTTTTATCGATTTTATTTAATTTAATAGCCGGATTCGCATTGATTTCAGAAGGGGATAAAGAATCAGAAGGGACCCGTATTACCCGCTTTGGAATTTCCTTTAGTAACCCTGGCGATAAAAGATTCAGGCTTATTCTGGGTACGCTTACAATGGCTGCGGGCGTGCTGAAACTCCTTTCTCCCATACAAGGTAACATAATAATCCTTGGCGATTTACTGCCGGCCGCGGCAGGCATTGTTTCCGGTTTTATTCTGATTTTTGAAAACAACAGTAATAAAACGGATCTTGATGATACTGATCCCGAAGAAAAAAAAGAAAGTCTAAGTCTTGTGATTTTCAAAAACAAAAAAGCAATGGGTTTTGCGGCAATTGCCGCGGCAGCGCTGCATTTTGTGTTTTCCGGAATAATCTTCCTGTAAACGGGCGGCAGGTTTTTCGTTAAAAAATATACCTTAATCGCAAAGCAAAATCCATAAAAGAAAATCCGCCGCCTCCGGATCCCTGATGTATAATATAAGGGCCTCCAAATTCGGAAATATGCGTGTCTCCTCTTGATCCGTCAAGGTTCATGTAAACGGCTGACAAAGCCAATGCAATTTTTCTGTTAAAATAATATTCCAGTGTAATCCCTGCGTTTATATAAAGTCCGCCGAACAAATAATCCAGATATGTATTTGTCTTTGTTACATGCAGATGATCATCCCTGTGCGCTCCGAATATTAGAGGCGTAATACCTGCAAAAATGGAAAACAACAGATGTTCATTTATATTAACTCCGGCTTCAATGCCGGCGGCAATAATAAACCAGTTCTGCGAGTAGTTAATTATTGGTCCGTAATGGAAGTTTATGGGTGACTTTGAATCTATCGGCTTGTAGTAATCGCCGTACAGGTATTCTCCGTACTGCCAATACCCGTCCCGCGCCGCCCATGAAAAACGCATAAAAGATAATTCTCCGTAAGGTTTTATCCACAAACGGTTTATTAAGGCAAAGGAATATCCAAATAAAAGATTTGCGGTAAAAGAACCGTATCCTTCAAAAAGTTCATCCAGGGAACTTCTTGAAAACGCGTCATGCTGCGAGTAATTGGATAATTCGTCGCTGCCCATCGCAAGCCAATCCCTGTTTTCCATGATGCCGGTGCCAAGAGGCAGCCCGTACTTAAAGCTGAGCGAGGTATAAAGTCCCTTTGTTATCCAGGGGTAGCGGGGACCGTAATCAAGGTAAAGCCCTGCAAGTACAAGGGGTTTATAATCCCAAAGAAGCTGGCTTACATAGGGGCTGTTATTGCGGTAATTGTTTCCCGAATATACAATTTCTTCACCCTGACCCCAGAGAAAACCTCCCTGTATTGCCATTGAAAAAGCATACGGGGTTTCTCTTTTCTCTCCGGAAACATCCGCATAAAGAGGAAATGAAATCATCATGATGACTAAACACAAGAAAAAGGTTATATTCCTCATATTATGAGAGTATGGTTTTCTTTGCGTAACCGTCAAGTATTAATATTTCTGTTCCCTTTATTATTTTTTTCCTGCATACGTAAATCAGAAGAAGTTCCCCTTATACCTCCTGCCACAAACCCTCTTGTCAGGGAATTTATCGGTTACGGGGTAGTAAATGTATCATTCCTGCATGTTCTGGACGAACCGCTTGATGAAGGAACATCCCTTGGTTATTTAAGAAGAAGGTCCCTGGTAAGAATCATGGAACGCCGTCCCATAAGAAACCGCATGGCCGTTGAAAGCTGGGTAAAAATTGACGCTGACCATTCAGGTACGGCCGGCTCCGGTCTTCAGGGCTGGATACAGGAAAGCTCCATAAATGTTTATACCAGCGAAGCCCAGGCGCTTACAGCCAGCCAAACCATGTCCCCATGAATATGCTGATTCCATGGATAATCCCTCCCATGGCAGGCGCGGTCATCGGTTATGTTACGAATTCCATGGCCATAAAAATGCTCTTTCGGCCCCTGGAAGAAAAAAGGCTTTTTGGCGTTCGTGTTCCGTTTACGCCCGGCATTCTTCCCAGACAAAGACAAAAGCTGTCTTTGTCCATAGGCCGTATGGTAGAGCGCGAGCTTTTAACGGCGGAAATTTTATGGGAACGTTTGTCTCAACCGGAGCTTGTTAATGACCTTAAAAATATTCTAAAAAATAGTATCGAGGCTTGCGCGTATCCCCATGCGGCAAAAGCCGTAATAGGCTTTCTTTACCGGAAAGATATCAGGGCAATGATGGAAACCCAATTACGGATAATGGTTTCCAGGGCTGTTTTGAACATGAACCTGTTTCAAAGATTTTTTATTTCCGCAGGGCAATACGATAAAACAATCGAAGAAAAAATCCCCGGTATTATTGATGATCTTGTAATTCAGCTTGAAAAGACTTTTGCTTCCGAAGACGGCAGAAAAAAAATCCTTAACGCAATGGAAAACGAAGTAAAAAATCAGCTTGCGGATAAAAACCCGGAGCCGTCCCTTAAACAGATTACAGAAAGCCTATTAAAAACCATTAATGTAAAAACCCTTGTTTCCGAACGCATTGACTCTCTTGATATGCTGCGCGTAGAAAAAATGATACTTGATGTTTTGGCCGGGCAGCTCTGGTGGATAAATGTTTTTGGCGGAATTCTGGGGTTTTTAATAGGCCTGTTCCAGGCTGTTTTGTCGAATTTTCTGTAAGATTTTTCCAAGCGACTTAGTCTCATGACTTTTGTCCAAGCGTTTGGACAAAATTGTCCGAACAGGCATATGCAGGAATATGTATGAAAAATAATACAGCATGAAATTATTGAAAAATATTTGACAAACATAAAAATATATCGTATAGTGTATCGTATGAAAGTAACGGCAATAATTGATGACAATTTAGTCAATAATGTAAAGGTATTTACTCGAAGTTCTACCGTTACGGAAGCAATTACTATTGCTTTAAGGGATTGGTTGGACATGTATAATATTAAAGAGTTGAATAAAAATATAGCTAAAAAGCCTATTATTATAAATAATGGGCGACATATTAGGGAAACGAATCGTTCTATATGATAATACTTGATACATCGATCTGGATAGAACACCTAAAAAATAACACAGAATATTTTCCTATTGTTAGAAAATTAATGGAAAACAGTGAAATTTTAGCGGTTGAATGTGTTTTTGGAGAATTGCTTCAAGGAGTCAAAAATAAATCTGAAAAGGAGATAATCATAAAATTTTGGACATATTTACCAAAAGAGAATTATGAGAATATTATAATCCAAGCGGGGGAATATTCTGCAAAAAATAAATTATTGGATCATGGAGTTGGTTTAATTGACTCCATAATATTATTACATGGAATAAAAAGTAATTCTAAAATATGGACATTAGATACAAAATTTTTAAGAGTAATTCCAGACGAACTAAAATATATTAAGAGCCCAAACGTCACATAACCAAACTGTCGGCAAATATGATGTAGAAAGGCAAGCCCGCTGCCTCCCGTGCCGCCGTGTTTTGCTTATCCGCTTCAGGAACCAAGCTGGCCGCAGGCCCCGGAAATCGAGCGTCCTTTACCCATGCGCAGGGTTGTCTTTAATTTTCTTTTTTCAAGCGCGGAAACAAAGCGCATTGTTTCATTATTTGAAGGCGTTTGTAAGATTTCATGTCCCGGGCTTGCCGGGAGTACCGGATTCCATGGTATCAGGTTAATCATTACGTCAAGGGAATGCGCAAAGTCCGCAATGGCATCGGCCTCTTCTTCGCAGGTGTTTATGCCTTTTAACAAAACCATTTCCAGGGTTATGCGGTCTTTGCGCTTTTCCTGATGGTATAAAAGGCTTTGCTTAAGGACAGGCAGGGGATGGGTTTTGGCGACAGGCATCAGCTTTTCCCTTATTGTTTGTCTTGCGCTTACCAGGGACAGGGCAAGGCGGATTTCCGGCCCGTTATCGGCCAGGTCCCTTATGCCGTCCGCAATGCCGGCCGTGGATAGGGTTATGCGTTTTTTGGATATGCCCATTCCTTCTTTATCCGTAAAAAAATTAACGGCCTTGCGTAATTCTTCAAGATTAAGCAAAGGTTCGCCCATGCCCATGATTACAATATGCGAGATTCCGGGCTCCTTTGTTTTGAGAAGCAGAAATTCTTCAATCATTTCCGCGGCAAGGAGATTGCGCTTAAACCCCAGGGAACCGGTTTGACAAAAAACACAGGACAAGGCGCAGCCTGCCTGTGTTGAAATGCACGCGGTCTTTCTGCCTTTTCCGTCACACAGGATTACAGCCTCGATTTTATTGTTATCTTCGAGATTTATCTGTATTTTTACGGTACCGTCCATGTCAGTAATTTCTGCGCTTGTATGTGATGAAAAAAGCCTTGATTTTTCCTTTAGTTCTTCCCGCAGTGCCAGGGGAAGATTACTCATTTCAGAAAAATCCCCGGCTCCGTTCAAAATCCAGCGGCGGATCTGTTTTGAACGAAAAGAAGGCAAAGGCTTTCCCGTGATTTTTACAAGCAGGTCATTAAGCTCGTGCGGCAAAAGCCCGGCCAAAGCAGGTTTATTCATCAGAAAAAGACTAACTTATTTTGTCAAGAAATTCAGCTATTGATGCGTTTCTTACTCCCAAATTCTGCAATTCTTCAAGAATTTCAATGGCTTTTTGCTTTTCGCCCTTTATTAGTTTGCACTCTGCCAATTCCAGGTAAAGCCGGTAATTTTTGGATTCCTGCTGAATCAGGCGCGAAAGGGATTCCACGGCTTCGTCAATTTTTCCCAGCGCCTTTGCTGTCAGGGCCAGACCAAGGCCCGCGTAAGTATCAAATTCAATGTTCAATGCCCTTTCGTAATAATCTATGGCGTTGGAATAATCATTCAAATTCCTGTATGCGTCGCCGGCCCTGGTCAGAATAATTCTGTTTTTCGGGTCTGATTCAAGAATCCTGTTCCAGTATTCCAGCGCAATCTCCGGCTGCCTCATTCCCCTGTAACAATCCGCCAAACCAAAAAGCGCGTAGAAATTGGTATTGTCCAATAAAAGGGCTTTTTCAAAATAAATAAGGCCGTCTTCGAAGGTTTTTAACTTTCTGTGGCAGTTTCCAATGGATGTAAGAACCCGTATATCGACATTTTTTCCATTGTTTTTTACCATTTTTTCCCAATAGAAAAGCGCTTCGCGGTATTCCCTGAAATCGTAATGAAGATGTCCCAGCCCTATAATGGCATAGGCATTATTTTCTTCCATTTCCAGTACCCTAAGGTATACTGCCTTGGATTGCTTAAAATTCCTGACTTTCCTGTATGCGTCCGCAACCCTGGTCAGGACCGTAATATTACGGTCATCGTGGAGAATATACTGTTCCCATATTTCTATGGCTTTGTGATACTGGCACAGGGCCTTATAGCAGTCCGCCAGTCCAAAAAGAGCATAATTATTGCCGGGAAAAATAGCCAGGCATCGCTGGTAATAATGAATGGCATCCTTGTAACATTCCTGTTTTCGCGCCGCATCGCCCAGACCCACAAGAGCATAATTATTATTCTCATCAACCAAAAGAATTTTTTTAAAGTAATTTTTAGCTTCTTCTATTCTATTTTCATTTAAATTAAGATAACCTTTTTTAGATAGACTGGAGATTTCTGTTAATTCGTCTGTTACGGACTTATCTTTTTCAGTCTCCGTAATTGTCTCTTCCTGTGAACCCTCGCCGAAATTTGTGAACCTCTGGTTCGGCAGGGTAGACGTTTCCTTCTGTAATAAATATCCCATTTTAACCCTCACTCATTAAATTTTTGATTACATTTGAAAGTTTAATGATTATTGGTTCGGCCCTGTTACGGTCAGGAGCAATCCAGTACATACGCAGGGCATCCAGGAGGCGTCCTTCTGACTTGTAGTGATCCCCGACACGGATTAAACCGTCGGTATAACCGGTAGTCATAAAGACCCGTCTTGCTTTTTCGGTTTCACCAATATTAAATAATTGGTTTCCTTTTCTGTTCAACGCCGCTTTATCAGCCGAACCAACAGTGTTATCCACTGTGGTTTTAATAAAGCCGTTTTCACCTTCTTTGTTTTTAATCAATTTTATATAATCCATGTTTTCCATCTCTATAAATTTAATATATTGATATAAAATCAAAAAATCAACAAAACCCGAATTTTTTTTATTTTTTATATTTCAGGAAATCAACAACCGCTCCGCCGTATTCACGGCAATCTTCCTTTATAAGGCATGGAGGCAGGTTGTTATGATTCTCGCTGCGGGGTCTATGGAGTAAAATGAGGGTTTTATCTTTTACAAGCTGTGATAAACATATTCCCATTATTAATTCTCTTTTGAATTTATAAGTATAAGGCGGATCGCAGAATATTATGTCAAATGCCTTTTTTGAACGTTTAACATATAATTCAACGGGAACAAAGCGGCAGTTGATTCTTTTATTGGATATTCTTACGTTTTCCAGCAGTATTTTACGTTTTAAGTGATCCATTTCCACGGCTTCAATATAATCCGCGCCCCTGGAAGCCGCTTCCAAAGCAATAATCCCGGAACCTGAAAACATGTCCAGGAAAGAAAACCCCGTAAGATCGCCTAAAATACCAAAAACAGATTCGCGCATTTTATCCATGGCAGGCCGGATTATGCCGGGAGGTATCCTGATCTGTCTGCCTTTAAGGATTCCGCCTGTAATTCTCATTAAAAATCAAAGGTCTTTTAAGAGTTCATTGAGTTCGCCTATGCTTAATACAGGCTCTTTTTGATTGTCCGCGTCAATTTTTTCAAGGGTTTCCAGGGTTTCCCGTCTTTCAAGGCTGTTTTTTCGGAATATTACCAGTTTATCACGTATTACTGGATTATAAACAGCGGAAATATTGCCCTGACCATTAATTATTTCTGATAAAATTTGAGAAAACTGCCATTCCAGCTCCGCAAGATGGTTCAAAAGTTCTTCCCTGTTTATAAGGCGTTCGTTTTCAAGCAGTTTTTTATACATTATTTCCAGAATTTGATGTATAAAATCAATATCATCAAGGGTTTTCCCAAGAAAAAGCTCAATATCCGTGTCAAGTATAAAAGTATCCCGGACTAATTTAATTCTGCCCAATACCAAAAAAATATTATCTTTTATAAGATTGTCCTGTTTATTTATCATGTTATTATTAATATCGACCTACTTGCCATTCCTGTTAATATTTAATATTATTCTTAAAGGCGAAATCGAAGATTTTGTCAAATGATTTTGGTCCAAGACCAAAAATCTTAACCTTCTTGCCTGTCCATAAAGGCGGGCCATTTTAGTCCGTAAGGAGGACCCATGCGTCAATATGAACTGACGGTCATTTTCCCTTTGGAAGAAGACCAGCACAAACAGGGCCGGGAACAGCTTTTGACTGATCTTGGCAATAACGGTATAGAGATCATTAAAACCGATGAACTGGGTGATAAGGATCTTGCTTATGAAGTCAAGAAAAGGAAACGGGGTAAATACGTCCTTTTTATCATAAAAGCGTCCCCGGAGAAAATTACTGTTCTAGAAAGGATTTTCAAGCTGAATGCCAACCTTCTCAAATTCCTTTTCGTAAGAATGGAGGACAAGGATAATGGCTGATATTAACTATGTTGTATTGGTTGGCCGTCTTACCAGGGATTCTGAATTAAAATATACCGCATCCGGTCAGGCAATATGCAAATTCTCCATAGCCGTAAACCGCCGCCGCAAAAACGGGGAGCAATGGGAAGACGAAGTAAATTATTTTGATATTGTTGTTTGGGGCCGCCAGGGAGAGGCTTTGAACAAATACCTTATCAAAGGCAAACAGGTAGGCATTGAAGGCGAACTCAAGCAGGATCGCTGGCAGCAGGACGGCCAGAACAGATCAAAAATCGAAATTGTAGCAAGTAATATCCAGCTTTTTGGAGGCAATCCAGCCTTGAGCAGCAGTTCAAACGGGGCTTCCCAGGGTTCCGGCGGCGTTTCCGGCGGCCGCAGCGAGAAATCCGATAACGCGGCCATGCCGGCTGAAGATAACGGCTTTGCCGATGATATACCATTTTAAGAAACAAGCAGAGGTTTATTATGTCAGATGAAAATTATATTGAACCCGCGGAGCGTCCTTCCCACAAGGACAGATCTTCAATGCCCATGGAACTGGGCATGGACGGGCGTGACGGTGAGATGGGGAGAGGCAAAGGCAAGGTCTTTTTCAAGAAGAAAGTCTGTAAATTCTGTATTCAGAAATTAAAGATCGATTATAAGGATGCGGATACGCTGCGCAGGTTTATTACGGAAAGGGGGAAGATCCTGCCGCGCCGGATTACTGGCACCTGCGCAAAACATCAGCGGGCCCTTGCTCTTACGATTAAGAGGGCGCGGATTTTGGCCGTTCTTCCGTTTGTAGCAGAATAATAACGGCTTTTATGGTAAAAGCAAAATTATCCGAAAATATCGCCTTTATTCCCGCAATAACAGGCGCGGTAATAAGCATTTTTTTTATCCGGAGCGGTTTTGCGGCGCTGTTTTTTTTACTGCCCCTGGGATTCATAGGTTATGGCTGGGGGCCAAAGACATTATGGTCGGGTTTGGTTTTTGCAATTATCGGGAACAGTCTTTTGACCCTTATGATTGGCCTTTCTTTCCGTGTTCCCGGAGGCGACATGGCCTGGGAAATGCTTTTTTATATTTCCATGACCGCGGCTTTTTCATGGATTATACTGCCGTTAGACGAAAAATCATCGGGGTTTTCCGGCGCTTTTCGCCTGGCCGCAGGAGCGCTGGTATGCAATCTGGTTTTAATGGGGCTGTTTACAAAAACCTTTAGAGACCCAGGGTTTCAGGAATTATTGAATAGCCAGATTGAAGTCATTGCCTCCATATACAGGATGGGCAGTACGGCTGATGCCGTTGCGGGATCATTGGAAATAGACAGAATCATGGACCTTTTATGGAATTTTATTATGCGGGGCGGTTCCCTTTTTACCGCGCTGCTTGTGCTTTTTATGAACAGGCAGTTAAGCATAACCCTGATCCGGTTTTTTGGAGGCCCGCGAAGGGACAAGGTTTTTTCAAAATTTCATGTTCATCCGCAGATAATATGGCTGCTTTTGTTTTCTGTGCTTTTGATACTGGTCTGTAATATTTTTGGCTGGACCATGTTTGGAATTATACTTTCCAATATCATGACCCTTTGCTGTTTAATGTATATGGCACAGGGTCTGGGTATAATTCAATTTCTTACATTAAAACCGGGTTTTCCCGCTGTTTTACGGTTTTTGATTCCGATAATTTTTGTTCTTTTGCTTTTTAGTCCTGTAATAAATTTTTTATTGCTTGGAAGCATAATTATTCTTGGAATAACGGAAAACTGGGTTTTTTTAAGAGGCGTTAGTAAAAAAAGACCGGCTTCTACTCCGGAGCTGTAAAACCGGCGAGTTCGGTTTTTTGTCTTTTGGCGGCCGGTTTTCCTGACCGCCTGACGGTTTCCGTATGGAAATCAATCTTTTTTTTTGGAGCTTGGTATGAAAGTAATTTTGAACAAGGATCTTGCTCCCCTTGGCGAAGAAGGGGACACAAAGGATGTGGCGCGGGGTTATGCAAGGAACTTCCTTTTTCCCCGGAATATTGCGGTTCCTTATAACCCGCATACAATTAAACTGTTCGAGGGCCGCAGACAGGAAATAGAAAAACGCAAGCAGGAAAAACGCAATGATGCTGCCGGAATAAAGGAGAAAATTGAAAGTCTTAACCTTGAAATTACCATGCCGGCCGGCGCAAACGGAAAATTATACGGTTCTGTTACAAGCCAGACCATTGCCGATGAATTTGCCAAACACGGGCATCAGATTGAAAGGAAGCGTATAGAAATTTCCGGCAACAGCATTAAAAGCGTCGGCAAGTACAGGATAATAATCAAGTTATACGAAAACGCGGCGGCGGAAGTCGGCGTTACGATTATTGGCCAGGAAATAAAGACCGAAACAAGGGCAAAAGCTCCGTCCAAACCCGGCCGCAGACGCCGTGATACGCCTGCGGAAGACACAGACGAAAACAGGACAGCGCCGGTAATGGAAGGGCCTTCTTTAGAAGAAGCTCCTTTAGAAGCAACTTCTATTGAAGCAGCTCCATTAACAGATGAAAAGGCAGCTGCGGAGATCTGAATCCGGAACTTCCAGGACAGCCCCGCATAATTAATTCCTGAAAAAAGGACTCTATGGCAAACGTCATAAACAGGATTCCTCCCCATAATGATGAAGCTGAAAAAGCTGTTCTGGGTTCAATGCTTATTGATGAAGGCGCGGTTACAGTTGTTATTCAGCGTTTAAGGGCGGATGATTTTTACTCAACGGCAAACAAGCGTATATTCGAAGCCATACTAAGCCTTGATTCAGGAGGAATCCGGGCGGATCTCCTGACGCTTAGGGGAGAGCTGGAAAAAACAGGAAACCTGGATCAAGCCGGCGGCATTGACTATATTGCCGGCCTGACTCATGTTGTACCTTCCAGCGCCAATGCCGATTATTATGCCCAGATTGTCCAGGATTGTTCCCTTAGACGGGGCCTGATACAAGCCGCCGGAATTGCCGGCAGCCGGGCTTATGACGAAACCTCAGGCCCCAGGCTGATTCTGGAAGAAATACAGCAGCGCCTTTTTACATTAAGCGATACAAGAAAACTCTTCAAATACCGCAGGGCGGAAGAATCCATCAAGACTACTTTTGAATACCTTTCCGAAGTTTTTAATAAAGGGCAGTTTACCGGCATACCTTCCGGATTTGAAGCATTGGATAAACTTACTTCCGGTTTTCAAAAGACTGAATTCACGGTAATCGGCGCGCGTCCGGGAATGGGTAAAACCACAATCGCCTTGAACATGGCGGCGCACATGGCCATAGAAAAAAAAATCCCGGCGGCTTTTTTCTCACTGGAAATGTCGGATCGTTCGCTTCTTTTAAGACTTATTTCTTCAGAAGCAAAAATTGATTCAAATAAATTCCGCACGGGATTTTTGAACAAACAGGACTTTGCCAGCATGTTCCAGGCCGCGGACAGGATAAACCCCGCGCCGCTTTTTTTTGTTGATATGCCGCATATTACAATTCTTGATATTCAGGCAATGGCAAGGATGTTAAGAACCCAGGAAAAAGTGGAGATTATTTTTATTGACTATATAGGCTTGATTTCATCGGACAATCCAAGGCAGCCAAGGTATGAATTTATTTCCGACGTATCACGGTCATTAAAAGGCCTTGCCAGGGAACTCGATATACCTGTGGTTGCATGTTCGCAATTGGGGCGTGAACTTGAAAAGGAAAAAAGAATGCCAAACCTTGCGGATATCCGCGAATCCGGCTCCATTGAACAGGATGCGGATATGGTCATTTTTATTGACAGGGACAGGGAGCTTGATAAAACCCAGGATGAACAGGCTAGAACTGCAGGCCAAAAGGTTAAACTAATAGTAGCCAAAAACCGTAACGGCCCAACCGGAATTGTTGATCTGACTTATCTAAAGCCATATACAAAATTCGTGCCTTATATAGCGGAAAGGGATTAAAACTGACAATAGACCTATATATAACTTGTAAATAAACAGGGAATCAATTATAATATATTGTATAAATGGAGGAAGTAATGGCTTTCATTGATGATTATGATTTTGAATATCTAAAAAATGAAGCGGTAAAACTGGTAATTGATGAATTGGAAATCCAGCTTAAATCCTTTCAGGATGATCCTGTCTGTACCTGCAACGATTGCGTATTGGACATGGCCGCAATGGCCCTTAATATGGTTAAGCCGCTTTACAGGGTTTCGCTTTTGGGAACTTTATATGCTGCCCGCGCCATGGATGAAAAGGAATATGCCACGCATGTAAGGGAATCTGTTTTTAACGCGATTGAAAAGGTAAGAAAGAATCCCAGTCACGAGATTATGAACCATGGTTCTGAATAAGGCTAATTTCTTAAAACTCTGC
>Ga0099364_10007486_pt1 | contig 15580 bp, 12 predicted proteins | sample TergutTh196P3_FD_73070 | JGI IMG/M metagenome (GOLD analysis project Ga0099364, IMG submission 73070) | Microcerotermes parvus P3 segment gut microbial communities from Pointe-Noire, Republic of the Congo - Th196 P3 | ecosystem: Host-associated > Arthropoda: Insects > Digestive system > Gut ... | reverse complement strand
GTGATATTTTGCGGCGTACTGTCAAGCACGTAACCGCTCGGAGCGGCGATTTCGCCGACGATATAAGAGCCTTCTTCGAGGTCGGAAACTAAAACTGCTCCGTCTGTGCCAGTCGTAAATGTTCCGATATTTTCGCCGTTTGCTTTGGTCACGCTGAATCTCGCGCCAGCCAAAGGATTACCAGTGACAGCGTCCAGCTTTATAATCTGGATACCGCTGTGAGGCTTGTTTGTGAACTCTATAACAGTAATTCTGCCCGACACAACCGTGACATTTTTTGGTACATTGTCGAGCATATATCCATTCGGCGCGGCTGTTTCTGCTATGATATAGCTACCCTCTGCTAAATCATTGACGAGAATCTGCCCCGCCGTGTCTGTCCTGTAAATGCCGATACTCTCACCATTAGAGCGTGTTACCTCAAATGTCGCGTTTTCAAGCGGAGCATGAGTTGCAGCGTCCATTTTCAAGATTTGTATACCGGAATGGGGCTTGTTTGTAAACTCAATCGTCGTAATTCTGCCCGATACAACTGTAACATTTTTTGGTACATTGTCGAGCATATACCCGTTCGGCGCGGCTGTTTCTACTACAATATAGCTGCCTTCTGATAAGTCATTAACGAGGATTTGACCCGCCGCGTCTGTCCTGTAAACACCGATTCTCTCGCCATTTGCGCGGTCAACCGAAAAGGTTGCATCCGCGAGAGGAATATGAGTTACAGCGTCCGTTTTCAAGATTTGTATTCCAGAGTGGGGCTTGTTTGTAAATTCAATCATCGTAATTCTACCCGAAACAACATTTACAGTTTTCGGTGTATTATCGAGCATATAACCATTCGGCGCAGCAGTTTCTGCTACAATATAGCTACCCTCTGCTAAATCATTAACGAGAATTTGCCCCGCTGAATCTGTTCTGTAAACGCCAATTCTTTCGCCATTTGCGCGGTCAACCGCAAAAGTTGCGTCCGCGAGAGGGGCGTTTGTGATTGCGTCGGTTTTCAAGATTTGTATGCCGCTGTGGGGCTTATTGGTAAATTCTACTGTTGCCATTCTGTCAGAGGTTACGTTTACATTTTTCGGCGTATTGTCGAGCATATAACCGCTTGGAGCAGAAACTTCGCTGACAATATATGTCCCCTCGTCAAGATTGGGAACAACTGCCATGCCGTCAGCTTCCGTGCGGAAAGTGCCGATAATTTCACCGTTTGCCCGCGTCACTCTGAACGACGCGCCGCCAAGGGGACTTCCCGTAACCGCGTCAAGTTTTAAGATTTGTATGCCTGATAATGGCTTATTGAGGAACGCTACAGGAACAACCCTGCCGCCGCTGAGGTTTATTGTCTGCGGGATTTCATCCAAAATATATCCGCTTGGAGCAGATATTTCTTCGATTATATACTGTCCTTCGGGCAGCCCCGTCACGAGAATTGAACCGCTGTTGTCTGTCCTGAAAGAGCCGATATTATCGCCGTTTGAGCGGCTTATTGAGAATACCGCACCCTGTAACGGATTATTTGTCAATGCGTCTAACTTTAGAATCTCAACTGCGTTGAGCGGTCTGTTCGCAAATGAAGCGGTATTATTTGGGAAAGCAATATTCGTGCCGTATAATACCGAACTGCCATTAGCTCTCACTTCAACAGTTTGCACAGGGTCGTGAAGCTCGAAACCTGCGGGAGCTTTAATTTCCGTGACTGTGTAAACACCCGTAGCGACTTTCAACGATACTGCCCCGCTTGCCTGAGAAACCACGTTAGCGATGGTTGCGCCGCTTATATCGGTGATGATAAACTCCGCACCCGATAAAAGCTCGCCCGTTGAAGCGTTTGTTTTTAAAATGTGCAGATAAGGGAACGGAGTGTTCGTAAACTCTGCGATTGTCAATTTGCCTGATTTTACCTCTACTGTCTGCGGCAATGCGTCAAGCACATACTCCGCAGGAGCTTGGATTTCAGTTATAATATACACACCCTCCGGCAGGTCGGGAACTATGATTTTACCTGCAATATCGGTGGTATATTTGTCACCGACTTGAACTCCGTTAGTCTGCTGAACGGTAAATACCGCGCCTTGAAGCGGCGAGCCTGTCAACTCATCAGTTTTGAGGATTTGTATTCCCGGAAACGGTCTGTTGGCGAATGTTATTGTCGTAGGAATATGCGGTTTTACCTCAATATGTCTGCGCCGTGCTGTTGAGATGGAAATTCTCCGGCGCGCGTGTTTCTGACACCACATACCAACCCGGTTTGAGGTTCGGTACGGTGACAGAACCGTCTGCAAGCGTCGTTACATTTTCTGCCACAACCTCGCCGCCTTGATGCCGAACTGTGAATCGCGCTCCGCTCAACGGCTGCTCGGTTATTTCACAAATTTTTCTAATAACAAGGCTGCCATAAGGGTCGTTGGCAAACTCAACGATTGTCAATCTGCCCGATACAACCGTGACATTTTGCGGTGTTTCGTTGAGCATATATCCGTCTGGTGGTATGGTTTCTTTTATGATATACACGCCCTCTACCAAGTCTGGAACGAGTACACTGCCCGAAATGTCGGTCGTAAAATGTGTGCCGATACGCTCACCATTCGGACGCTCCACAATAAATCTCGCGCCGGAAAGCGGATTATGCGTGACGGAATCGGTCTTTATAATCTGAATACCCGACAACGGTTTATTCGTAAAGGTAGTTATTGTCGGTACGACTGATTTAACTTCAACGGTCTGCGCCGTATTGTCAAGCGTGTAGCCAATCGGGGCTTTTGTTTCGCGGATTACGTACCAGCCCGGTTCAACCTGCGGTATGCTGATTGTGCCGTCGCTGCCGGTCGTGTATTCGCCGACAAACGCACCCGCCTGCTGATGAACCGTGAATACCGCGCCAGTCAATGGATTGCCCGTAATTTCGTCTATTTTTCTTATTACAAGGCTTCCGAATTGACGATTGCGGAACTCAATCGTAACTGTCTGGCTGTGCGTAATTTGCACATTTTGCACGTTGTCGCCGAGTGAATAGCCCACAGGCGCGACGGTTTCCGTGACGGTGTACCAACCCGGTTCAAGCATGGGAACAAGCGCCAAGCCGTCCTCATCGGAGCGGAAATTGCCGATTAACAGCCCCGCCATTGTCCTGACTGTAAACTCCGCGCCTTCGAGAGGTTCACGGGTATCAGCGTCAACTTTTCGGATAATTAATGACGACATGGGAGCATTTTCAAACACAAGCTGAACAAATTGATTGTCGGTTATTTGAAAATCTTTCGCAATATCGTCGATTAAATAGCCGTCCGGCGCTTTCGTTTCCACCGCTTTGTACCAGCCCGGCGCGAACTCGTCCACTATGATAATGAAATTGTCAATAGTAGTTTCAGTGAATTTTGAAAAGATAATGAAAAAGAGAGAAATCAAGCAGCAATAGAAGAGTCATGAAGTTTTAAATAGTAAGCATTGCGCTTAATCATAGGAGGAACGCCGCCGATGGCGGAGCAAATACGCCTGTGATTCCAGTAATCTAAGAAATAAAACTGAATAAGGACAGCCAAATCGTGGCATTTCATCTTGGAAGTGTCAAAGCAAGCCAAGATTTCGTGTTTAGCTCTGGCCCACATAGATTCGCATTTAGCATTGTCAAGGCAACGCCCCGCGGCGGAGTTCATGCTCTGTTTAATGCCGAATTTATCTAATAAAAGTCTGAAATCAGAACTGGTATACTGAGAGCCGCGGTCACTGTGAGATACAGCACCACTTAAATCATAGCGTAAATATGCCTGTTCAAACGTGCTGATTACTAACTCTTTTTGCATATGAGCCTCGATAGTAAGCCCTAAACAAGCGTTATCGAAGCAATCAAATACGCCTGAAGTGTAGACTTTACCGTCACTTCCTGTGAACTCCGTTATATCTGTTACTATTTTTTCGCACGGTTTTTCCGCTGTAAAATCGCCCCTCAGCAGGTTGTCAGATTTCTGTGCTTCTTTATCAGATTTCGTCAAGCCGACAGGCTTGTTCTCTTTTTGAAGCAGTCCGTTCTCTCTCATCACTTTCGCTACCGTGTTGTAGCTGTACCCACAGTCATAATCTAACTGTAATTTCTCATACATCCGCTGTTTTCCGTACGTTTTGTTGAACACGTCCTCTGCGAGTATTGCCCTCATATCCGCCAGAAGCTGGGCATATTTATATGGTTTCGCCTTGTTTTTCAGGTGCTTTTTATAGCCTTGTACCGTTACTCTTAACACCCGGCAATACAGGGATATTTCTCCTGCTTTTGCTTTTTCTTCGATATACTCGAATCTCAGGCTCTTACCGACTTCTTCCGGCGCGCGGCGAAAAAAGCTGCCGCTTCCTCCAATATTTCGTTCTCTCGCTTTACTTCCTGCAGTTCGCTTCTCACCATTTTTAGTTCCCGCTCCAATTCTTTCACTCGCTCCGCCATTGTCAGTATGTTTTTCGCCTCCGGCGGCGTCGCACTCATCGGCAAATCTCCGCTTTTCGCTCGGCTTATCCATGTGTACAGCGTGTCACTTGGCATTTTTAGCTGTTTCGCTGCCTCGCTCGCTCCGATTTCCCCTGCTAATTTTACCGCATTTGACCGATATTCTGCTGTGTAGCTTCTTTGTCCCATTTTATTTTTTCCTGCCTTTCTTTTTTTTTTGCTGTTCCGTATATTATACCATATTTCTTGGCAAGATTCACTGTAACTTTTATTATACCATATCACAATTTTAAGCAGGCGCAAGCTGCCGTTTCCGCTGTTCAAACTGGAGCGTGGCGGCGTACACGCTATCGAGCGGTTCAAAAAGAGCGGCAACGGCATACTGTTCGCGTCAGGCGCGCTGTGGGAGGGCATCGACATTCCCGGCGATATTCTGTCTATGCTCATCATAGTTAAATTGCCGTTCGCCGTACCCGACCCAATCAGCGATTACGAGAAGTCGCTGTGCGGCGGAGACATGGAGTTATTCAGGCAGCGGGTTATCATTCCCGATGTGCAAATAAAATACCATCAAGGAGAAGGACGCGGTATACGGTGTGAAACAGACACTTGCGTCATCGCCGTACTTGATATTCGGGTGAGAGAAGACGGAAGCTATCACATTTATATAGTGCCGCCGAATGTCGAGTACAGGGTCACATCTGATATTGAAGTCGTGCGGAGGTTTTATTTTGATAAAAAGCCAGCCGCTTATTTTTTACTACAAATAGCAAACGGAGGTTTATATACATGAATATAACTATAAATAATCAGCAAGCTCAAAGCAAAGAAATTATTTCGCCCGGTGCGAAACCCACTGTTTCCGCCGGCGAATTTCCCACGTCATACCGTGAAGTCACGGTCGGTAAAACGCTCTACCGCGTCACCAGTGTGTATAAAGGCGAGATAACACTAAAAGACGCATTGGAGGATTTAGCGGTGCGGCGTGCTTTGCGGGACGCTCTTGCCGAAACCGGCAGCTTGTAAATACAAAGTAAACAAATTGATAATTAACACATGAAGGGCTGCAAAAACGGGCGGTTTATGGTATAATGGAACTGTAAAAATTATATTGCCGACCCGCTTTATGCCGATGAAGGAGGATATAGTTTATGGCACAACAAGAGCGGAAAGTCGGTATATATGTCCGTTTGAGCAATGAGGACGCTCGTGCGGGCGAATCGGTTTCTATAGAAAATCAAAAATTATTATTAACCAAACATGTCAGAGAAAACGGTTGGGAACTAATCGAAATCTACGTTGATGATGGTTTTTCCGGCACAAACCAAAACCGTCCGGCACTGCAGAAAATGCTCAGAGCCGCCGAAAACGGCTATATAAACACGGTTCTCATCAAGGATTTATCACGGCTGGGACGTAATTATTTAGAGGTAGGAAATCTTGCCGAAGTGTTTCTGCCCGACCACGGCTGCGAGTTAATCTCGCTTAATGAGAAAGTAGACGAGATGCTCGTATTCCGTAATTGGCTCAACGAACAGCATTCGAAAGACACCAGTAAAAAGGTCAGGGCGGTAAAAAAGATGTGCGCGCAGAACGGCAAATATGTGGGAACTTACGCGCCTTTCGGATTCATGAAAGACCCGAAAGACAAGCACCGGTTTCTCATCGACGAAAATGCCGCGCCCATCGTCCGTAAAATTTTCGAGCTTCGCTTGGAAGGCAAAGGGTATAGAGCAATCGCGCTTCATCTTAACGACGCCGGTATTGTCGCCCCGCGCGACTACTGGTATCAGGGTCGTAACGGCGAGAATCCGTACCGGAGCAATCACCGCTGGTGCGATGCAACAGTTAAGACGATACTGGCGAACGAGGCTTATATAGGAAACATGGTGCAGTTAAAAGCGGGAACGGTGTCGTATAAAAATCATAAACGCATTTCAAAGCCCAAGGACGAGTGGGTTCGGGCGGAAGGCACGCACGAAGCCGTCATCGACCGTGAAACATGGGAACAGGCGCAGAAAATCAGCGAAAAGCGTTATCAGCCCAAGGCACAGAAAGACAAGGCGGCAAGTATCTTTTCAGGGCTTCTTGTATGTTCGGACTGCGGATTCAAGATGCGTATACACAACAAAAATCGTACCCGCACGGACGGCAGTAAATACAGGCTGACTAATTTCATGTGCGGCAACTACGCCCGGAGCGGTAAAACTGCCTGCACGACGCATTTCATCACCGAAGATATACTGAGTGATTTGGTACTGACCCAAATCCGCGAACACGCAAAAATGGTGGAATGCGACGAGGACAGCGTTATACGGAATCTGCTTAAGCTGCAGAATAACGAAACAGAGAGCAGCCGCGCGGCGTTTACAAGCGAGTTAAAAACGAATCGGAACCGGGTGGTCGTACTGGAGAAACTCATAGAGAAACTCTACGAGGACCGGGTGGCGGAAAAGGTGCCGGAGACAGTTTTTGTTGATTGGATTCAAAAGTACGAAAAGGAGCGGATTGAACGCCTGCAAACGGTGAAGAAGCTTGAAAACCGCTTGCAGAGCATAAAAGACAGCACAGACGGCGCGGCTAAGTGGACGCGGATTATCAAAGATTATACGCGCCTTGAAACGCTTGACCAGCAGACGCTTCTCAGGCTGATTGACCGCATAGAGGTCGGCGACGACGCAACGGTGGACGGCGGCAGAAAAATCCGCGAGGTACGCATTTTCTACAATTATGTAGGCGATGTTGACGCTTCCCGCGAAAGGACGGTGGACGCGCATGGACAAGCTGTATAATGTGGGCGCGTATATCCGGCTCAGTATCGAAGATTCCGCTTACGGGAGCGACAGCGCGGAGAATCAGCGTGAAATGCTCTCTAAGTTTATTGATATAATGCCCGGCTGGATTGAGTATAAGTTTTATATTGACAACGGCTACACAGGCGCAAATTTTCAGAGACCGTCATTTGTGGAAATGATGGACGATGTGCGGAGCGGGCGCGTTAATCTTATATTAGTGAAAGATTTATCGCGGTTCGGACGCAATTATCTTGAAGCCGGACAGTATTTAGAAGAGGAGCTGCCATCATACGGCTGCCGGTTCGTGGCTCTGTCGGACGGAGTGGACACGGAAAACGGCGAAAACGATATAATACCTTTCCTTAACGCGATGAACGATTATTATCTGAAAAATCTCAGCGACCGAATCCGCTCGGTCATGGCGGCGAAAGCGAGGGACGGGCAGAAAATCGCCGGAAACGCGCCGTATGGATTTTGGCGTAACCCCGATGACCATACGCGGTTGATTATAGACGAATATGCGGCGGGTGTGGTTCGGAGGATTTTTGAAATGCGGGCGCAGGGTACAGGCTATCCGTCAATCGCGAAAACGCTCAATGCGGATGGGATTCTGCCGCCGTTGATTTATCAGCTTGAAAAAACAGGCAGAGACTCCTCGCACATCAAGACGCGCCAATGGATTGTCAGCACGATTTCTATGATACTGCGGCGTGAGGATTATATCGGTACAGCCGTACAGCTGAAAAATACGGTGATTTCCTATCGAAACAAAAAAGAAGTCCGCCGTCCGAAAGACGAGCGGATTCGGGTGGAAAATGCGTTTCCCGTCATTATCGGCAGCGAGCTTTGGGAGGCTGTTCAGGCGATAAACCAAGCCGCCGCTGAATCATGCGGTAACCGGGAAAAAGCAGATAAAAGTATATTTTCGGGTTTGCTTATATGCTCGGACTGCGGAGTGTCTATGACTTTCAGAAAATTCTGGAAGAGCTACCCAAGCGGCAAGCGTATAAGCTACACAAACGCTCAATGCAGGACTTTCCAAGCAACAGGCGGCACTTCATGTTCTGTTCATTCAATTTCCGGAAGGGTGCTGCACAAATTGGTCGCAAGCCAGATAAGGCAGTTAGCGGAGCAGATATCGCTTGACGAGGACGCAATGCGCGAGTCGCTTATACAGCGGTTCACCAGCGGCATCTCTGTTTCAGAGACGGAAAGCAAAAAGGAATGTACGAGGCTTAGGCAGGACTTGCATAAGTTAGAGTTTGCGATTACGGAGTTATATGAGGCTTGGGCTGACGGGTCTGTTTCAGAGGAGACGTTCACGGATTTGATTCAAAAATACGAATCCGAGCGGCAGGAAAAATCACGGCGGCTCGTCTTGCTGGAGCAGTCAGAAAAGGAAACCGCCGCAAAAGTTTCTGACATCGACCATTGGATACAGTCTATCCGTACCCACGCTGCCGTCAAAGACATTGACCGAGAGCTGCTTGACAGCTTGGTAGAAAAAATCGAAATCGGCGAATGCATTTCAGGGAGCGGAAATAATGCACAAGAAATACGAATCTATTACAAGCTTGTTGGCTTATTATAGATTACTGTAAATGGTTTCCCAAAATGAATGTACTCTTCTACGGATTAACGTAATCATTTGCATTATATACCGTCATCGCCGAAATAAATCATGTATATTAAAAATCTGAATAAATATTGTTACACAAGCTTGAATTAAAAGGCCAACTGTTTTTACAGCTGGTCTTTTTCTTTTGCGGGAAATACAAAATAAATCCGGTAAAATTCGACATATAAATTTCAGCTGATTAATAATTATTAACGAGGTGGTTTAAATGGCAAAGCAAAATATTAAGAAAGATAGTATAATCATAAAAAATATATATAAAAAAAACGAGCAGGATAAAAACATCCAAGAGATTTTAATCAAGTCATATAAAATTTTTATAAATAAAGAATGGAAAGAGGGCATAAAATGCTTGAATTTTTAAATTTATTATGTTATACTGTATGTAATGAACGGTCGCTTATTTTTGGAGGTACAAAATGTATACAGAAATAAGCAATCCAATGGATTATAAAGTCGCGCTTTATATCAGGCTATCGAAAGAAGACGGAAGCGCGGGTGAATCCGAAAGCATAACGAATCAGCGCAGTTTGTTAGACGGCTTCGCAAAAAAGCATAAACTTAGTGTGGCCGGCGAATTTATAGATGACGGCGTTTCAGGTACAAGTTTTGACCGCCCGGATTTTAACAGAATGATTGAGGCGATATTAAATAAAAAAATAAACATGGTAGTCACGAAAGATTTATCAAGGCTCGGCAGGGATTATATTCAGACCGGCTATTATTTAGAAAAATTTTTCCCTGAAAACAGAGTGAGATATATCTCGCTTTTAGACGGAATAGATACAGGCATGAATAATTATAATAATGATATTACGCCGTTTAAAGCAATCATGAACGATATGTACGAATGTGTCAAGTAAGGAGTAACAAAATTATCGAACTTGTTACACTATGGCAGCAATTTAGCAGCAAACGCCGCTTTTTTTTATTACAAGCCTTTCAGGAAAGCAAAACCGCCGCTCATTTTAAGCTAACGAGCGGCGGTGATTTTTTATTCGTTGGCAAACCTGCCGTTCCACACGATTTCTATATCTTTTTCGTCGTGGATAACAATTTTGTCTATCAAAAGATTTACCGTGTCTTTATCAAGTCTTTCAATCGACGTCAGCGGTGTGATTTCTGATATGATGCCCTCCGCCGTACTGCGTTCGGCAGCCTGAGCCTGAAGATTTTCGCGCCATTTGTCTGCGTCGGAACGCTTACGGGCAACCGTGTCATTGATAACGTCTTTTTTATGCTGAAAGACCTCTTTTGAGATTTTTCCGTCAGAAAAATCCATGAATATTTTTGTGACCGACGCTTCAAGCATTTCGATTGCTCTGCTTTCGGCCGCGAGCATTTTTTCAAGATTTTTCACAGCCGCCTTGTTTTTCTTAAACTGCGCTAATTTCATTTCCTCGCGGTCAATCAAAACGTCCGCGTATAAGCGAATGGCCGCAAGTACGATTTTTTCAACATCTTCCTGTAAAATGCTGTGATTTTTACACCCGTAATGATTAGTAAGTTTTCTTGTGCCGCATTTAAAACGCGGATTTTGCTTCGTGGTGCGGAGCATCGCATGACCGCAGAACGGGCATTTTACCTTGTTTCCGAAGATATGCTCATATTTGCGGTCGATTTTCTGCTTTGCCAATACCAACTGCGCTTTTGCGAAGTCGCTCTCCGAAACAAGCGGCTCATGCGCGTCCGGTACGATAATCCATTCATCTTTCGGGCGCGGAGCGGTTCGGTTTGTCCCTGGTTCGGTTGTCCTGTATTTATTTGAAATAGCCTTACCGAGATAAACCTCGTTTTTTATCAGCTTATACACCACGCCGTTCGTCCAAAAGCAATAATCAGGGTCAATCCTATGCGTCCATATATCACTCCAGCCGTTGCGGAGTTTGTAAACGGACGGCGACGGTATGTCCTGCGCGTTGAGGATTTGCGCTATTTCCACCGAACGCCGCCCCCCAACCGCGAGCGAATATATCAGCCGCACAATGTCCGCCGCTTCACCGTCAGGCACAAGTTTATTCTTCTCTTTGTCCGATTTTTTGTACCCGAACGGCGCGTGGGCGAGATATTCGCCGCGCTTCGCTTTAACACGCTTGGCTGTGATAGATTTTTCGGCTAAATCCTTGTTGTAATGCTGATTAGCGAGATTTATAATAGCTATTTCAAGGTTAGACAGCGGACTTGAAAAGCTGTCATACCCGTTGTTGATTGCGACGAATCTAACATTTAGCGTGACAAGATGGTTCATCAGCAAATCGTCAACGTCAATGAGATTCCTGCCGATACGCGAGAGGTCTTTCACGATAACGCAATCTATAACGCCGCGATGTATATCGGCTAACAGCCGCTGATATGAGCCGCGTTCGGAGTGACTGCCGCTGATTCCGTCGTCAACATAGTCGATTACCGCCGCGTCTTTGAAATCCTCACGCCCGGCGATATAGCTCTTAATCATCTCACGCTGATTTTTTATGCTGTTGCTCTCAATGTCCGCGCCGTCCTCATGCGAGATACGTAGATATGCGGCTATTGTGTTAGACATCAACCGTCACCCCGCCTTCTTCCATTAACTGCCGCAGTTCCTCGAAACTGTCTTTAAAATTCAGCACAATCTCAACGTCGTTCGTTATCGGCGTAAGAATTATCCGCTCGATTAGAGCGTTAATCATATCTTTTGTCGGAATTTCGCAGTCGCGGTACGCCTTGTACTGAACAAGCCACTTATTGCCGAGCACATTTTGAACATCATATTTAGCTTGTTCGTCGCATAACAACGCGAGCCGCGCTTCTGCGTTTGCCTTGTCATTTTCGATTTTCTCCCGTATTATCTGATATTCCCGCAGGTCAAGCAAGCCTTCTAAATGATGAGTATAAGCGGCGGACAGCGTTTTCTCATAATCGTTGACGGTCTTTTCCAACTGTGCCTTATCTTTCGCAATCTTCGCCCTTTTCTGTATAAGCGGGTCGGACTTCGAGAGTATTTCCGGTAAACGCTCAAACTGAACGAGAGTGTCCATATATACGCGCAAAGCCGCCATGATTAAAGCGTCCAATTTTGTCAAAGGCAGTTTCGGCGCTTTCGGTAAATTGCCCTCTCGCTTCAACTCCTCACAGCAGAAACGGCAGGAATAATAAAACAGCACAGGCTCTTTCATTCTATTATCGGAACGAATCGCCGTTTTGCCACAGCGCGAACACATTATTATACCGGCGTACCGGTTTTCGATATGCTCGCGTTCATTTTTATGCTGATACCGCTCCGATTCAATATTCATCAACCGTGATACAGCTTCAAACCGTTCTTTGCTGATAATGGCTTCATGAGCGTTTTCGTGGACAACCCATTTATCTCTCGGCAACAACTTTTTGTTTTTGCCGCTGCACTCATATTTCCCCTGAAACAGCGTCCCTGTATAAGTTTCGTTGCGGAGGATTTTGCTCACCAAAGTGGGCGGCCATAAAATGCGCTCCGAAAAAATTTCATGCGATATTTCGCCTAACTGATAACGCCGCTGTTGGGGCGACGGTATCAGATTTTGGTTCATATACCGCGATATACCGCTTACGCTCTCACCGTTCAGCCGCAGAGCAAATATCATCTTCACGATTTCAGCCGCTTCTCTGTCAACCGCTAACCGCTTACCGTCCGCGCTTTTTCGGTAGCCGTAAGGCGCGTTTCCCGCAGGTTCAGCGCGTTGTTTTTTAGCGTCGTGAGCCGATTTTATTTTTTTGCCTATATCGCGGCTGTACATGTGATTGACGAGATTTTTGAATAATATAAGCAGTTTTTTCCTGCCCGCGTCGTCGGCGAAGCTGTCATATCTATCATTGACTGAGATAAATCTTATGCCGCGCTGAACGAAAGTATCAAAGAGAAGCTCTCCGACTTCGATATAGGTTCTGCCGAGCCGCGACAGGTCTTTCACAACGATACATTTCACTTCGCCGCTCATAATTCCCGCCATCATATCGGAATACCCCGGACGCTCGAAATTCGTCCCCGAAAATCCCAAGTCCGTATAAACGCCGCCGAGTGTCAGTTCACTTTCGGCGTTTATGTATTCCCTGCAAATCGCGGTTTGATTGTCAATAGAGTCCTCCGCATGACTGCTTTCATTTGATATACGGGCGTATATCCATGATGAAAAGATTGGAGCGGTTTTAACAGCGCAATCTTCTGTCTGCGTGATTTTTCTGCTTTTTCTTGCCATATCAAACCACCGTCCCTTCTTTTATATTATCCATGACCAAATCATACTCGCTTGCATAACGGAAAACAATCGCTATATCCTTGTTATTATTCACAACGATTGATTTAATCAGCCCCACGACAGTACGGCGGTTAAGCTCCGTTATGTTCCGATGCTCTAAAATACGCTCGACTTGCTTTGCCGCGTAAGTATCGTTACCCAAGCGGCTCAATTCACTGTGCAGGGCGGCGATATTATCTTCGGCGGTCTGGATTTGGCTGTTGAACGTCTTTTTGAATATCTGATATTCTGATTCTGATATAAGCTCGTCAACGAAATGCTTGTAAGACTTTACAAGATAATCGCCGTTTTCCGCGACAGTCTGCATATTCCGCTCAATCATGGCTTCAATCGAGGCTTGCTTACGCCCGCGGACGCCCGCAGTATCAAGTCCGTTCGCCACATCTTCAAGAGATAATAAATTCGATACCTGCTGTTGTATAGTCAACAAAATAATTTTGCTGAGCGAGATTTCGCTGATGTTATTGTTTTTGCACCCGCCGGTCTTTTTGTGCGTGGAGCAGATATAGTTAATATAGATTTTACCGGACTTTTTCTTTGTTTTCTGCGCCGTCATAGGCTGTGTGCATAAACCGCATTGGATTATGCCGGAAAACAACTGTAACTGAGCGCTGCCTTTCGCTATCCGCGTGTCCATGCCCATCAACTCCTGCACCAACTCAAAATCTAACTCATCAATAATCGGTTCATGTGCGTTCTCGTGAATATTCCACGCTTCGGACGGCTTGTAATAATATTTTTTCATTCTGTAGCTCGCCTTTGTCCGCTTGCCCTGTTCCAAGTGTCCGAGATAGACGCGGTTAGTGAGTATGCGCTTTACGGCGTTCGGCTGCCATTCGGCTTTTTCGCTGACGCTGAACGGCGTGTGATATGAAATCCCCGTTGCTTTCTTATACTCGGCGGGAGATAAATACCCTCGTTCGTTCAGCATCGCGGCGATTTGCCCCTCGCTGTAGCCCATGATTTTGCAGTCGAATATTTTTCTGACTACATCGGCGGCGTAATCGTCCGCGGCTAACTTCCCGTCCTGCTTCATTAGCCGTAGACCGCGTAATTACTGACTAATTCGCCGTTTTTGCGCTTCTGTTCAAGCTGTATCTTTGTCTTAATCGAAATATCTTCGAGGAACGCCTCGTTTATTATATTTTTAAACGGGACGATAAGACTGTTACTGCTGTCCGTAACGTCGGCTTTAAGACTGTCATAATTTTCGTTTACGGCTATGAACCGTACATTTTTCGTGGCAAAATACCGCTCAATATATTTGCCTGTTTCGATGTGGTCGCGTCCAAGACGCGAGAAATCTTTTACTATGACGCAGTCAACCAAGCCGTCTTCAATATGGCGTATCATATCTTTAAAGGCCGCCCGGTCAAAATTCGCGCCTGTGAAACCGTCGTCGGCAAGAACATCAACAACAGCTATATCGGGATTACGGCTCACGAAATCGAGAAGCATTTCCCGTTGGTTTTTTATGCTGTTGCTTTCGCTCCTGTCGCGGTCGTCTTTGGAAATCCGAAGGTATATATCGGCTCTCCATAATTTTGTTTCGCTTTTTATCATACGAATCCTCCTGCTCAATTTTTCACCGCAACCGTGAAAAAACATCAGGATTACCGTATTAGTCCGTTTATATAATAGCGCGTAAAATAAATCCTGTCCACGATGCGAATTTTAATTTGAGATTAAATCCATGCCCTGACCTGACAGCAATAACTGTTTGATTCTGTCCTCGAAACTGACGTCCGTGTCTGAATGGCTTAAACGAACTTTTACGTCCTCGAAACGGCAGCAGCCCCTGATGCCTATTTGCCGGAAATATAACTCTTTCTTTTCAGGAGCCGGACGCGCCGGGTCGATATTCATACTTTGAATATCGACAAGCTCGTCAATATCAGCCGGAGTGTATGTGTGATTGCTCATGCTCGAATCCCCCTCGTATATATATTAATGGTAGATTGCTTTTATATTTTGCAGGTTCGCTTCTTTACTTTATATATGATAAAATTCGACTGAATATGCAGAGCAAGCCGGCTATCTCCTGCCCGTTGATATGTTCGCTGTTTACCATATAAAAAGTAAAAATTAATTGATTCCAACTTGGGAACCATTTTTCTGCGATATTAAAATCACAATAGAAAGGCTGGACTGTGAACCAAAAAAGCGCAGAGTCCAGCCCTAAATTCAAATTTTAATTTTGTGATTCGCCGTATTTGCCACGCTCCCCGGCGAAAGGCTCGAACATAATCCGTGCCGTTAGGGGATTATTCAGGCTGCGTGTCAGCATAATGAAACGCTGTTGCGTTTCATTCACGCATCATAGCCCCGCCTGTACCGCTCTTTGCCAAAGCAGCGTATACCGCAGGAACTCCCCGTCAAGTCTGGTGCGGGGTCGTGAGAAAGTATCATTATATCCTGCGCGCTTCGTCGCGCCCGGCTCGCTACT
>Ga0099364_10007485_pt1 | contig 15580 bp, 8 predicted proteins | sample TergutTh196P3_FD_73070 | JGI IMG/M metagenome (GOLD analysis project Ga0099364, IMG submission 73070) | Microcerotermes parvus P3 segment gut microbial communities from Pointe-Noire, Republic of the Congo - Th196 P3 | ecosystem: Host-associated > Arthropoda: Insects > Digestive system > Gut ... | reverse complement strand
AAAAGATTTTAATTCTAACGCAGACCATTTACCTCTAATTTATTATCCATTCAATGGCGACACAAAAAATCATTCCCAAGACTTCTTTCACGCTATCTCGGTAGGAGCAAACCCTACGTCAGATGCGAGAGGTTATGAAAACAACGCATTCAACTTTACATCGCCTGACAAATACATTTTTGTACCCAATGAAATATCGTTAAATTTCAACGAAAAAATAGCACTATCGCTATGGCTAAAACCAGATTATTTGCCAAACAAAGAAAGTTTTGTTATTTCTCATGGGAGTGGCGAAGAGAGGTATGCATTATCTATAATATCATCAAAAAATTTGTCGTGGACTGTAAAAACCAACCAGATAACTTTACAAATCTGCGACCCCCAACCTTTGGAAATAGGAAAATTTTTCCATTACACTGCCCAATATACGGGTTACTCTTTGGAACTGTATCGAAATGGACAACTTGTAGCATACAACAAACAAGACGGAAATATTGCCGAATCTTTTAAAAATATTACATTTGCCCGACAAAACGAACAAGAAACAAATTTTCATTTTCTCGGAACTATTGACGAAGTAAGAATTTATGATACCAACTTATCTCCACAGGAAATAGAAAAACTTCCCCATACATGGTCTTTAAAACGTAATGAAATCAACAAATTATTAATTTATCCTAACCCCGCACAGCACTTTTTTTATATCCAAGTACCCGACGACAAATCTATTCATAAAATTGAAATTTTTAATTTTATTGGTCAATCTGTTTGGAAAAAAGAAGAAATGAATTTAGGAACTTTTTATTACGTACATAATGTATTAAACAGAGGACTCTACATAATAAAAGTTACAACCATAGATGGCAAAATTTATCATTCAAGAGTAAAAATTGTTTAAGGAAGTTTTAAACAATAAATAGAGAAATGAGACTTCATATTGCAATAGGCTAAAAAAGAGATTGAACAAAAAACTTTCGTCCAATCTCTTTTAAGTAAATACTTTTTTAACAAAAAACTAAGATGATGATTCTATTTTTCTGTTTCGTACAATCTTGTTACCTGTCCTTGGGTTAGTGCGATGTTGTAAACCTTTAACTCGTCCATTGAGCCTTCAAAATAATTAATCCAACTATTGGCATCCCAACCGTCCCAATGCGACATGGCAGCCGCATAACTATTATGTGCTCCCACTATAATTGGCCATGTTTCAGTGTTTGGAGTAACTGTACCCGAAAATGTCGGTTTTGTGGTTGAGTCCCACACTTTGGTTACTTCTCCATTAACGTAGAATACCAACTCTTTGTCCAAATCCATTGTAACAACAAGATGTGTCCATTCGTTATTTGGAGCAGAAAACTCATTTTCGTTATCGGCATCTGTTATTCCTCCTGATGCATTAATCGTAAAGTAAGGTTTGTTCTGATCCTGAATTTGGAATTTCCAAGCGTGCCAATCATTGTAAGAAAGGATGTAATTTGACGCTTTTGTGTTATCTGGCTTAATCCAAACCGCGATAGATAAAGTCTTTCCTTCAAAGTCGGGTCTTGAATAACCTGCAATTTCTAAATGTGCTCCTTCAGAAAAATGCATTGCTTTTCCTTTTTTACCATCAACAAAAGTAGGCAAAGGTTTATTTCCCGGAAAAATTTCCACTGGGGCTCTTTTTAACACGGCTTTAAGGTTTTTTCCTGCCGCCGTAAGTTCTGAGCCTTGTCCTTCGTCAAAACTTAAGCCTATTAACAGTGCCGAAGCGGGTATTTCCTCGTATTTAGCGTCAAGGAACAGTGTTTTTGCTGCATTTAACTGCGTTACCAAATTATCCACTTCGGTTTGCGTAATATCCTTTGTTTCACTCGCCGTTTTCACTGTATTGATTGTTGTTTGAAAGGCATCAATGGCACCTTGAGGGTAGTCGTCCGTTGTTGCTTCGTTTACTAACGTTTCACATTCAGTGATTAACGCATTAAGAACCGCTTTGTCAGCAGTTTCTTTTTCATCATCATCTCCGCAAGAAATAAACAAATTTCCTGCAAATGCTAAAACCATAAATGCAATAAGTGCATTTTTTAAAAAATTACAATTCATAAAAAATCAATTAAATTATTAAAAATAAAACTATTAAAAAAATATATATTTTCACTTTACACGCAGATTTTCCTTTACATTATTCATATCTAACCAATAATCACTAACCACTAATTAATCGCCTGATTAGCGTCAATTTCCGCTTGTGGAATTGGATAATAAAATCTCGGTTCTACCCATTTAAAATCGCTACCTAAGGCAGTTTCCGCTGTCTCTTTTCCCCATCTCATAAGGTCATAAAAACGGTGACATTCAAATCCGAGTTCTTTTCTTCGTTCGTTTCTGATTGCATTTCGCATTGCGACTTGCGTTGAAGCAGTTGTATTTTCCAAACCCGCTCTTGCTCGAATTTTATTTAATTCAATTGCTACGTTAGCAACGTCTCCGCTTCCAATTTCATTGAGAGCCTCGGCTTTCATAAGCAAAATATCCGCATAACGCAAATAGTGATAAGGAACAGTTGATTGTGCTATTATAAACCCGACAGCAGGCTCTTCGTTGTATTTTTTCACTAAATAACCTGTTGCTTCTGACCATTCAGAAGAAAATGTTTGATTGTTAAACCAAGGTTTTCCGTCTCTTCCTATTGAAACGTCAAGACGAAAGTCATCTTCGCCATCTGCTGTTTTTTCTGTAAAGGCATCAACAAAACTCTGTGTCGGAGCGTTAAAATACCAGCCTCCCTCGTGCGATGGCGCCATCCACACATGATATTCGTTGCCCAAAGAGGTTTCAACAGTGTTGATAAAACGTAAACCAAAGATGATTTCAATGCTATCTTCTGCACCTGATTGAAATAAATCGGCATAATTTTGTACTAAATCGTATTGATTTAATGTTTCAAGTTGAACAATCTGCTCAAGACATTCAGAATATTTTTTTTGATATAGATAAACTTTTGCAAGTAATCCTATTGCCGCTCCTCTTGTAACTCTTCCTTTTTCAACAGGATACGAAGTAGGAAGAGTTGGAATTATATCTTTAAGTTCTGTTTCAATTTTGGAATATATGTCGGAAACCTCGCTTAAACCAACGTGTACTGCCTCTTCATTAATCGGCGGTTCAGTTTTATAAGGCACTTTTCCAAAAATATTAATCAAATTAAAATAGGAAAAAGCCCTGATAAATCTTACTTCTGCAATTAGTCTGTTTTTTAAATTGTTGTCCATATCAATTTGAGGGACATATTTAATTACATAGTTTGCTTGAACAATAGTTTCGTAAGTATCTTGCCAAAAATTGAAAATAATGCCGTTGTCGGCATCTGCTGTGAAATCACTTATGGGAATAATGTCGGCTTGGTCTCCTGCATTCCCGCCTTTAACAGCGTCATCCGACGCAACATCACCAAATACCCACCATTTCATACCGTAAAGCGAATTATATACACCTGTAACTGCCTTTTCTGCCGCTATTTGGGAAGTGTAAAAATTTTCAGAAGAATAGTCGGATTTCATTGTAGTGTCTAAAAAATCTTTGCAAGATGTTGCAATGATTAACATTAATGTAAAAAACAATATCTTTTTCATATTATATCTTTTTAAAAAATTATATTTAAACCAAAAGTGTAACATCTTGGAACAGGGTATGTTCCCCAATCGATTCCGTTAGCAATGTCGCCTTGACCTGCGGCATTTGTGCTGATAGTCATTTCAGGGTCTAAACCTGAATATTTGGTAAATGTAAAAATATTTGTTGCCGCTACATACAAACGAAACGAATCAACCTTAAATTTGCCTGAATTTGGAATTGAATATCCTAACTGAATGTTTTTCAGCCGTAAATATGAGCCATCTTCCAAAAAGCGAGTTGTTCCTGTTCTTGCGTTGTTCTGTTTCGCCGACCAAGATGCCCTCGGTTGCGTATTTGAAGTTCCTTCGCCTGTCCATCGTTCGTCATAATATCGTTTTGTTACATTAAAACCTCGATAAAAACCTTCAATATCATGATTGACCTGCGAATAAATTTTCTGACCAAATGCGCCTTGAAAAAATATGTTCACGTCCCATTGCTTGTAATTTCCTTCGAAGGTCAATCCTGTTGTAAATTTTGGAATTGCGCTACCAACATGCGCTCTGTCTGCGGCAGTGATAAATCCGTCATTATTATTATCTTTATACCTAACATCGCCGGGTTGAATGTTTCTGCCTTGATATGCCGATAGCATCACTTCCATTTCATTTTGAAAAATTCCATCCATTTCATACAAAAAGAAAGAGCCTATTGGATGCCCTGTTTCTGTTCTTGTTGCATTAACGCCTGAATCAATTCTGCCTGCTTCAACGGGAGCGTCCATTGATAATACTTCATTGTGCAAAAAACCTCCGTTTAGTTTGATTTCGTAACCTCCATTTTTCAGTCTTTTTCGGTAAAATAGTTCTATATCAATGCCTGTATTCAACACACTACCGAAATTTATTGTTGGCGGAGATGCTTTTCCTGTTGAGGGAGGATATGAGGCAATTATTAACATTCCATCAGTAACTTTATAAAAATAATCTACAGAAATGCCTACACTATTTTTCCAAAGTTCCAAGTCGATTCCTGCACTTAATTGATTACTTGTTTCCCATTTTAAGTCTGAGTTACCTAATGCGGTAATTATCGCTCCGTTGTGGCTTTTGTCGCCAAATGCGTAATAGTGTAACTCTCCTATTCTGTCTAAATTAGCATAATATCCGATTTTTTGATTTCCAATGGCGCCAAACCCTGCGCTTATTTTTAGTTTGCTAATGTTTGGATATGCAGCCATAAATTCTTCACTTTCAACGTTCCATCCTCCTGAAACAGAATAGAAAGTACCCCACCGGTTACCTTCTGTAAAGCGAGAAGAGCCATCCTCGCGTAGTATAAGCGTAAGGTAATATTTTTGTTGAAAATTGTAGTTGATTGTACCAATGAAAGATAGCAAATTTGCACCCCATTCACCCTGATAAAGAACTTTATTAGCATCCCCTTTGCCGAGGTAAACCAATTCGGGTAAAACACTTTCACTACCTCCTATCACCTCGCCGTTTTCACTTATTGCTTCGACTCCTAAAAACCAATTAAAATTATGATTTTCTGTTATATCAAAACTGTGATTTATAGTAGAATAGGCTGTAACTGTCATAAATTTTTCATCACTAACACTCAAACTATTTTGTGCATTTATCCTATATATTTCATTGTTATAACCCCACGTGGGATAGAAATTACGGGCATATTTAGAATTATAATCGGCACCAATATTGGTTTTTATGAAAAAATTGGCAGGTAAAGTAATCAACATATTCCCTGAAATCAATAGTGCCTTGACTTTTTCTGTCATATCGGTATTTTCGATTAGTCCGATGGGGTTGTATCCATCTCCAAAAAATGAGTTATAAAGCGGACTATCAAAATAAGAAGATGGTAAGTCAATAAATTCGTTATTATCATTATAGATGGGAATTGCAGGGTTGCGGAAAAACGCATAACGTACAACGCTACCTCCTTCGCCCGCATAACCATCTCCAGAACTCGAAACTTTACGAGTTGAAGCATTGGAAACGTTTATGTTTAACCCTACTTGTAACCAATTTTTTACTTTTGAATTAACATTCGACCGAATATTAAACCTGTCATAAGTGGTTGTTTTTATTATTCCCTCTTGGTCAAAATATGAGAGTGAAACAAGGTATTGGGACTTTTCGTTACCTCCGCTAAACGAAAGTTCGTGCGTTTGAATGGGCGCAATTCTGAAAATTTCCTCTATATAATTTACGTCTGCAAAATTTTTCAAGTAATCACCTTGAATTAATGCCCTTTGAATGACGCTCGTTTGATTGTCGTTTCTTGCGGCTTCGTTGTACATTTCTATATATTGCGCCGTGTTTGCCATTTTGGTCAAACGTGGATGCGTCTGAATACCAAACTGACCGTTATAAGTAATTTTCGATTCTCCTGCTTTACCGCTTTTTGTAGTAATCAAAACTACTCCGTTAGTAGCCCTCGAACCATAAATAGCCGCCGATGCAGCATCTTTCAATATCGTAATATTGTCGATGTCATTTTGTGAGATGTTTTCCAATCCTCGTTCAACGGGAATACCGTCAATTATGTAAAGGGGCTCATTGCTTGACGTAATAGAACCAACACCATGAACCCTTACTGAAACATTCGAGCCTGGCGCACCTGACTGCGTAGAAACTTGAACTCCCGCTACACGACCTTGCATAGCCATTTGTGTATTTGGACTCGGCGTTTTGGTTAAAACTGTGTTTTCTAACTTACTTACCGACCCAAATACATCTCGCTTCTTTTGAACTGTATATCCCATTACAACAACTTCATCTAATTGTTGGTCAGATATATCAAGTCGAATAGTCAAATTTTGAGATGCCTCAATTTCAAGAGTTTTGTAACCAATAAATGAAACAGAAAGCGTAGAGCCAACAGTAGCATTAAAAGCAAAATTCCCGTCAATATCGGTAACTGCGCCTCTTAAAGTTCCCTTTTCAACAACTGAAACTCCTATTAGTTCCTCATCGGTTGTATTGTCAACCACTTTGCCCGAAACCCGCATTGTTTCTTGCGAATAAAGCAGCGTAGGAACCTTAAACATTAAAAACAATATAAAAATTTTTCTCATAAGCATGTAAAAATAGACCTAAATTTTTGTGCAAATATAGATACAATTTTTGTATGAAAGGTGTACTATTATTTCAAAATAGTGTACAAATATGTCAAAAATAGTTTTTTAAGTGGTTACAAATTGAAAAAATATTATTTTTTCAAAAAAAAGAGTATGTCAAAGATATAAATTGATAAATCGACTGCTGTCGTATCCAATAATATGAGAAAATATATAAATATGGTATTGCATTTCATAAGAAAACCTGCGTGGTGGCGATGGAAGTTGCTTAATTTTTAGCAATGTTATTTATATACTATTTTTTCACCATTGACACTCAATGATTTCCATTCTTTTTTAATAATTGAACCAGCAGGCAATTCTACTAAAACCATTGCCTCATCTTTGGGAATTGTAATAAGTACTTTATTTCCAATATTTTTGCCTATATATTTTTTGGAAATAATATCGAAAATATCTGCTTTTGATTTTGAAAAATAAGTTATAGTTTTATCCTCATTATGAGGATTATAATAAAGATAAACGGGGAATTTTTTTGATGCGTAAAAATCGGTAACGTTACAGTCTAATCGCAATATCATTTCCACGTCAGTTGTATCAACCATTGCACCCATAATTCCAACGGGAGAGGTACTATAAAGACTGAACATGCTCTCTTTAGGGTTGCACAAAATCCAATTTGGACCATCGCCTAACGCAACAGGGTGAATATCTTTCAGTTCGGGTTTATCAAAAAGGTCTCCATATCTTAAACCTTCATAAGCAACAATAGAATTAGTGTAATTTTTCAATTCGGGCAACCATTGATTTTCGTCATCAATTTGGTCAGGATAAAAAAGTCGTGACGCATTAACGTTGTTAAGCATCCATTTACCAATTGCACGCGCAAATTGAGACTCATATTTAACCAAAGGGACGAGCGGCATAGCCATTTTCATACTGTTCATCAAAAAAGCGTATCCGCCTCCGTCAGTGATGCTGCCTTGAAGACCACTAACATCGTATTTACCCCATTTTCCTACAATCACGCCCCAACCTTGCCGTCCTTCGGGGTTTGTACAACCGTCAAATACCCAATTCAACATTTTCAGAATATCATAATTTGTTCCGTATTCAGCATTTAGTCGTGCGGCAGTGTAAATTCCCATAGGTAGTAAAATTTCATAAAAAGGGCTTTCTGATTGAGATTCAAGTGCTGAAATTGCAGATTTTGCACCTGATAGGTAACGCGGGTCATTAAATTTTTTGTACGCAGAATAAAGAACGTACGCATGCCCGCCTGCCGCATCCTGCTGAAATGGAATATGGTTACGCATACCCTGCATTTGAGAATAGTCGAAATAGGAATAATCATAATTACCGTTCAGAATCGAATCGGCTTTGTAAAATTGCTCAGCCACAATGCGTTGTATATTATCAGCATTTTCTACGTTTGGAAAAATATCACAAATAGCATAAAAAAGCAGATTTGGCAGGACATCATACCACCAATCGCGTCCATATCCGCCTCCAAGTAGTGCCACTTCAGGAGTTGTGTTGTTCATAACAATATTCCATCCGTTGTCGGTATTAAAATAATTTTGTATCATTTTAACAAAATTATATCCATTTTGGTTTGTTTTATCAATACCTATCAATCCTGCGCCAAGTATGGCGGCGAGCGAGTTTAAACTTTCATGAAATTCGCCATTATTGTTATTCAACCCCTGACGACAATCTTTTATGGCAGTATATAAACCAAAAGTTGTTTGCGATATGTTTCTCTCGCTGTAGTCTAACCAAATCATTGGTCCCGCTGGCAAGTCAGCATCAAAATCGAATACATAATTGTCGTAATCATAAGATTTTTGTTTCCAATCAATTATCTTATATGGTTGAGGAATGTTTGGCATAAGTTCAACTCGTGGAATTGAAGTTTGTTCAACTCTATCTCCAAAACTGATATCTTGACAAGATATCAAGAGTATAATTAAAAGTGAAATAAATATTTTTGTTATATTATTCATAAAAAAGTTAAGTATAAATTTTGTGCAAAAGTAGATAAAAATCTTTTTAAAAAGGTGTATTATTTTTTCAAAATGGTGTACAGAATTTGCAAAAAATGTACATACTATGCACACTATATGACTATTGAAAAATATCTTGCTGATTTTAAGGAAATGCATCTTTCACATACTTTCAGATAATTAGGTACGGTTTCGGTTGAGAACGCATAAATTTGCGGCTCAACACGACCTATAACTACTTCTTTTATAAGTGTATAATCTATTATGTTACTAGTTTTTGGCATATCTACATTGGTCTTATCATACTTTCAATAAAATTTATTTCGTCTTGTGTTAGTCCATATTTTGCATATAATTTTTCGTCCGTCCATTCTTGAGTGAAGTCTTGGAGGGGGATTAACCCAAATACGCTTTTTGTTACCTGCATAGTTCCCTTTCCAAAATATAGCAATATTTTGAAAAATTTTGTTTTCATATACGAAAGACAATTTTTCTGATATAATTCATTTTCAAAGGGACCAATTAATAAAAATGTTTCTGTACAAACTTCATTGGGCATCCCAACAATAATTTCTGGCGGTTCGGTTGCGTCTGTAGAATAACTTGTTGTGAAAAATAATTTATATTTATCTATTGTGTCGATATTATTTGTGATAATACTCTTTGAAATATAACCCTTTTTTCTTCGCGCTCCGCCTTTTATTCCTTGAACTCCATATATTTTGACCGATTTTTTAAAAGGTTCAGATTGCAATTTAGATTCTGGATAACGGTCGGGATAGTTAAACAAATCTTTTCTAATACCATATGGTTTTGTTGAATATACAATATTAGAAAATCGTGTTTCTTCTGAAACTTTTTCAATAATAGAAATTCGCCTATTGTCTCTAATAATATATTGGAAAAAATCATTTCTAAGAAAGCGATTTGTTTTATATGAAATACCTGAACTTTCTTTATAATTATAATCTATCATACCATTATAGTTTTTATCCCAAAGAAAATAGCAAACACCTCCATCAATGTGCATACCCGAAAAGCAGTCTGTATCACTTTCAAAATCAAACATTGTTTTTATTCGTGTATCTGTTATCATTTTGTTTCTAAACGAATCAAGTCCTCTACCTCCGACCATCCATTTAGAAGGCATAATTATCGAGAGGTAGTTTGGTTCAATTTCAATTGAAGCCTCTGCAAAGTTGTTATAAATGGGTACTGCGGCATCGCTGCTTGCACCGCTGCCATCGCTCTCCTGATACGGCGGATTTCCTAAAATTGCTTTGAAATTCATATCTTTTAACTTTTGAATTATAACGTTATTTTCTTTTTTAATAATATCATAAGAATTGAAATCTGTAACAATATTTTCTATCGGCAACTCTAACAACTCATAAACCTTACGCGTAAACTCGTAAGCAATTTTTGAGGTCGGAATTGAATAAAAATTCTTTGCAACCGATTGTCCATACTTTTTGTAAACTGCATAAACAAACTCCCCTTGTTTTGCCGCTATATCAAGTATTTTTGTTTTTTTAGTTATTGCACCCTCTGGAAAAAGTGCAACCATTGCATCGGTTACTTTTTCGGGAGTTACAATTTCGGATATCGACAAGCGTGAAAATTTTTTCATGGCATTACTTGCACGTTCTATGGGTTGCAATGTTTTGTCTTTTGCTAAATCGTTTATATTTTGGATTTTATAATCTAACTTGCTTAAAATATGTGGATTAATCTGATTTAACAGCAAAGTTAAAATATTTTTATTCAAATCTAAACTACTTGCAATTCGCTCATTATTATCGTTTATATCTATTTGACCAACAATATCTTCTAACGATATGACTTTGCTATCTGTTAAAAAAGCAAAAAATAATATTTTTGCGTAATACATTGCAAATCTCCCTTTAAAATCGCTTATTTCGGTATCGGTTATGGGTTTTGGTTGGATGTCTATGGGGTTTTCTTCGATAAAATTATCAATATTATCTATTTCAATGTTTGGAATGTCAATGTCTGGAATATCAATGTCTGTGCCATCACCACTTGTTGGTACAATTTCCAAACCTTGCTTTGAGCCTATTTTCCCTTGTTTTTCTATTTCTACCCTAATATTTTCGTTTTTCAGAAGTGAAAAATCAATGGGAATTATGGTTGCCTCGTCAAAAACACTCTTATCACGTGAATAGTTGCGCACAGCATCTAAAATATCAGCGGCAACAACCCTTTCAATTTTGTTTTTGTTCAAAACAATAATCGGCGATATTTCAAGTTCTTGTTTTATTCTCTCTTCTAATTTTGTATTCCCGTTTTTATCAATGTTTACGTTATAAATCTTTGATTTTTCTTCCTGCATACGAAACATTCGCAAGGGGTCGAAATCTACCAAAAGTGTTTGCGGCTTCATATTATACTTAATAATATCGCCATTTGGTTCTACGTAAATTTTGATATACTTATTTTGTAACCTAAAAATCGATTGGTCATATTCCTGCGGAGAGGCTGTATCTTTGAAATAAAGCATTGTGTCCCACTCTTCTACCGTACTGCCTGTTAACATACGATTTACGGTGAGTGTTATACTCTTTTTGTTTTCTAACTCACATTTTTTTATTTTTGATTTAACTGCCTGTGTATCTTTATATTGCCTTTCATTTTCAACCCCCGAAATATTGATAATTTCGTAATCATTAAGGTTTTTAAATTTGGTTTTATTGGTTATAATTAAATTTTCAAAAGCATCGCACGAGGCGCGGTAAGGCAACACACAAACAATATGTCGGCACATATTACCATCTTTTATTTTGTCGAAATTTAGAAAACCGAGCAAATTTTCATCCTCTTTTGTACCGTCAATAACTTGCAACAACTCTAAAACTTCTTTTTCGTGTTCAAATATTTTATGATTTTGATTTTTGTTATCTTTTGTTATTGATTTTGGTCTAAAAAGTGCTGAAAAGGCATAAGTAATGCCCTTTTCTCTTAATTCATCAATCTTTTTGCGGGACGACTCATTTGGATTAAAAGCAAATCGCACCATTTGTGGAAAACCATAATAAGGATTATCCCACTCTTTAATGTCGTCTTTATTAAGGTTTTCGGTATTCCATTTCTCTTGCTCGCCGGCAATATCCGAAAATTGATAAAATGCAATAATATCATCTTCCTGAAACTCATCGCCCATCAAAATACGGTAAGGAGTACCCGACAAATGCAAACGGATTTTGGCATTCAAAACCTTGATGGTTTCTAATTCCTCAAAGGTGTTATCGTTTTGCTTAAGTTCGTTTTGCAGTTGCCTTTTGGTTAGTTTTTCGTCTTGTAAAACTTTGCCATATTCGCTTGCTCGCGCTCCAAAATGTGTTTCATCTATTATAAGTAAATCTATCTGATTACCAAATAGTTGTTTGTGTTTTGTTTTTATTTCATCTCCCTGTAAATCTTGCAAAGTAAGAAAAATTGCAACTTTTTGGTTATTTTCTATTTTTTCTGAAATAACTGTATCGCTTGTTAATAGTGCATTGCTGTCGATAAATTCATAATCAGCAAAATTAATATGACTTTCGATGGTCTTTTTCCACTCCTGCTTAACATCTGCTTTTGCCGAAACAATTGTTACTACTCTTGCATCCATTTCGCAAGCGCAACACATTGACGTAAAAGACTTTCCAAAACGCATAACTGCATACATCAAAAGGTTTTTCCTGCCATTTTGTAGCGCTTTTTTGAAATTTCCGATTGTCTCTTGCTGATTTGGACGTGGAGTATAGTTCTCGGTACGCAAATATGTATGGGTTTCGGGAAGTCGTGTGTCAACTTTGTAAAACTGATATTTGCCACTATTAGCGACGTAACTTTCTTTTATATCGATAATTGCATCTTTGACGTCTTGCACGTTTGTATTTTCAAAAAATTCTCTTGAAAAATAGGGTAAATTAGCAAATCTATTCTCTTTTAGACGCTGTTTTTGCCTATCATTATCAAGAAAATAGTGTATGGCATAATCTCTAAAAAAGGTTTCTTGGTCAACTTTTGCAGCATCGGCAAATTGTTTTTCAAGGTTTGGAAAATATTTACGCCATTCGTTAAGTCGAATTTCCAATGAGCGATATGTATCACCTACTTTCAGATAATTAGGTACGGTTTCGGTTGAGAACGCATAAATTTGCGGCTCAACTCGACCTATAACTACTTCTTTTATAAGTGTATAATCTATTATGTTGTTAATTTTTGGCATATCGGACTTCTTTCCAATGGGCTGGTTGCCATACCTTTACTAATGCGATTTCGTTTTTTACACTTTCTGCATCGAATAATGACGACCCTTTGTTTTTATCAATTAATTGGTTCGCCTTAATAAGTCCTTCGAAAGACCAATCTTTGCGCGTAAAGTGATAATTATCATCGGGTATCCATTCGGAAAATAATATTAATTCGCATTTATTACATTTATTTCCACAAGAAACGGGACATTTTCTGCAAGTCAAAAAATTTCCTCTAATAATATTTGTGTCTAATAAAAATTTAACAGAATTAATGACATCTTCACTTTGAGTGTCAGGAAATTTCTCTTTATAAAAATTTAAAAATATTTTCATTAAATTAATTATGCATTGTTCCGTGTTGTCTTGCAGAAGTTCCACTCCATAGATTGCACTTGTTTCTATTGCCGCTTCCCATTCCCACTCATCTTGTATATCAGTGTTAATTTTTCTCAATTTTCGAGTATATATTTCTGTTAAAAAAGCACCTTCACCACATGCGGGTTCGAGAAATGTTTTGCCTAATTCCCACACTTCGTCGGGGAACATAGCCAACATATCGTTTACAATCCACGCGGGTGTAAAAACTTCGCCATGCTTTTGCACACGTTCTTTCGATTTTGTCAACTTTTTATTATTCTGATTTTTATTGCTCATTTTATAAATATTTAATAATTACTGTTGTATTTTCAGTTGTCATTTACTTGTAAATGTAAAATAATTAACTACATTATATACGATTCTATCTAAAATAATTTTTGCAAAAATAATAATTATTTACGAAATAGAAAAGTGATAAAAAACAAATTAAAAATTTTAATGAATATAATTCATTTCTATTAAATAAATTATAGATTATAAAAAAAATATTTTTTATTATATACATTTGGAATTAACAAAAATCTCAGTACTTTTGTATTAAATTATCGAAAAATTGATGTTTATCAATTATGCCGAAAATGGCTAATTAATGAAAGAAAATTTCAACAAACGATAAGTTTTAGTACATATTAAATACATATTGTAATATTTTTTAAGTAGGATATGTTTATAGACGTAGAACGCATAATTTCAAATAAGAACCCGAAGTTATTAAAAGTAATACCGGGATTTGTTATCCGTTATCTGAAAAAAATTGTGCATCAGGATGATATTAATAAGTTTATTAGCAAAAACGGTCATAAAAAAGGTATAGAATTTGCGCATGCAATTCTTGATGAATACAGAGTTACTTTTACGACCAAAGGGTTAGACAATGTTCCTAACAAAGGGAGGTTTATTTTTGCCTCAAATCATCCTTTGGGTGGAGTTGATGGTATTGCCTTGATTTTATCTGTAAGCGAAAAATATAAAGCGATAAAATTTCCTGTTAATGATATTTTAATGAATATCAAAGGTTTAGATAATATTTTTATTCCTATAAACAAACATGGAAGTAACTCAAAAGAATCTGCAAAACAAATGGTTGAAGCGTATAGTTCTAATGAGCAAATACTTATGTTTCCTGCAGGATTAGTAAGTCGCAAAAAAAAGGGAAAAATTGTTGATTTGGAATGGAAAAATAATTTTATTAAAAAATCTATTACTTATAAACGTGATATTATTCCGGTACATATAACCGGTCGGAACACAAATTTTTTCTATAATTTAGCAAATTTTCGTAAATTACTTAGGATAAAAACAAATATTGAAATGCTTTATCTTGCCGATGAATTCTACAAACAATGCGGAAATAATTTGGAAATAAGTTTTGGTAAACCAATATCGTGGGAAGAGGTAAGTAAAGAGAAAGACAAAAACAAAAGTGCAGATAGAATAAAAAAAATTGTTTACCAATTATAAAAAATCCTTATCTTTGCACACTTAAAATTTTATAAAATGGCATCTAAACCTATAAAAAATAAGAAGAACGGCAAATCTAATGGCAACAAGAATAAAAATGTTTTTGCCGCTATTAAGAAAAATTTTGAAAATGAAACCGTTAAATTTGTGATGGGAATTTTACTCATCGCTTTTGCATTCTTTATGACTTTTGCTTATTTTTCGTTTTTCACTTCGGGTTTTGCCGACCGCAGCAAACTTGACATTCCCTTTTTTGAATATTTAAAAAATTCAGATATAATAGTAGAAAATATTACAGGTAAATTAGGTGCATTGTTTGCTGATATTATTATTAATAGATGGTTTGGAATTGCATCTCTATCACTTATTTTCTTGGTTTATATAATAGGATTCAGATTATTGGGTGCAAAACTACTGCCATTAGGAAAAACAATTTTTCATACAATAATCATAACAATATGGTTATCAACAACATTCGGATTCTTTTTAATTGATTCATTAGATGCTCAATATCTCCTTGTTGGAGGTGCGCACGGATACCACGTAAGTTATTATCTTCAGTCGTCAGTTGGGTGGGTAGGTACTTTTTTAATTATTTTAATGACTTTTGTTATATACACTGCTGTTAATTTTGGATGGTTTTTGGGCATCTTTAAATCTAAAGAAAATAAAAAGAAATCTAAAGAAAAATCATATAAAAATTTTTGGGAAAAGTTATTTACCCCAAAAGTAGATGATGATGAGGAGGAGGAAGATGACGATGATAATGATGA
>Ga0099364_10007484_pt1 | contig 15581 bp, 13 predicted proteins | sample TergutTh196P3_FD_73070 | JGI IMG/M metagenome (GOLD analysis project Ga0099364, IMG submission 73070) | Microcerotermes parvus P3 segment gut microbial communities from Pointe-Noire, Republic of the Congo - Th196 P3 | ecosystem: Host-associated > Arthropoda: Insects > Digestive system > Gut ... | reverse complement strand
GGATTAGGGGAAAGAATAGGCGCGAATAAAATAAAAACCCCTTGACAATACATCGGCAAACCGATATAATATATGGCAGAGAGGTGAATTGCTCATGAAAATTAATAAATTACTTGAACAAAAAAATATAACGAAATACAGGCTTTCAAAGTCAAGCGGAGTGCCGCAGACTACTATCATTGATATTTGCAACGGCAAAACAAGGCTCGAAAAATGCTCTGCTGACACGATTTATAAAATTGCAAAGACTTTGGGTGTAACAATGGAAGACTTGCTTTTCGACTGCTTGGAAAAGCATCCCGATTTTGAGTGGTTCAAGAGCGAAGTATGCCACAAAGTAAAGCACGAGGGCGATTTGGACTTTATCATAAACACATTGCAATCAGGCAAAATCCGCGAGTTATATAACAAAAAGTGGTATCCCGAAAGTCTGTACCTACTTGCAATGGTGGATTATTTGAGTCGTGAAAATGACCTTCCGAATTGCTCGGATTATAACGATATTCGCCGTGCAAGAATTAGCAAACCCCTTTATCCTACCGGCATCGTTATGATGAGTGCTTTTGCCAAGAGCGATGTGCCTTTGCAAGAAAGCATCCAAGAAGCTATCCCCGAATTTATTCGGCATAACATTGTAGAAAGCGAGATACGGAATGTCTATTGAATTTACGAAAGAAACGCTTGACAAAAGTTTCGCCGAACTTGGTAAAGAGTTTCGCAAACGAAACGGAACAAAAACGCCTGCCGACATTATTCTTATCGGTGGCGCTTCGGTTCTTATCAATTATGGTTTTCGCGACATGACAACCGATGCCGATGCTGTAATCAGAGCGTCCTCCGTGATGAAAGAAAGTATACGCTTCGTTGCCGATAAACTTGATTTGCCGTGCGATTGGTTGAACGATGATTTTAAGCAAACGGATTCATATACCGAAAATCTTTCTAAGGTTGCGAAAAGTTACAGGACGTTTTCTAATATTCTACACGTTAGAACGGTTGCCGCCGAATATCTTATAGCGATGAAATTGATGAGCGGTAGGCGGTATAAATATGATTTGTCCGATGTTGTCGGAATTATTTGGGAGCATGATAAAAAAGGCGAACCTATCGGCAAAGAATCTGTTTATGCCGCCGTAAAAACGCTTTATAACGAGCAATCTTTGCCTGCAAATTCAATCCAATTTCTTGAAAATGTGTTAAATAGTGAGGATTACAGCACGACGTATAAAAAAGTACGTGAAAGCGAAAAACAAGGGAAAGAAATTGTGTTAGAATTTATAGAAAAATATCCTGATGCCAAAGGCGTTAATGCCGATGATGTTATTAAGCGAGCAAGGCGAAAGAAACAGGATATTCTCAGTTGATATATTGCTGGTAATAAAACAGGATACCGTTTTTATAATTTTTAAAATTTTAGTTGACAGTTTTGTATAACTATGTTATGATATGGATATAATTTAAAAAGTCAATTACAACTTTGATTACTAACATTGAAGTAATTAAATACATACAAAAGCAGAGCCTTTATAATAAAGGCTCTGCTTTTTGTTAGGGCCTTACAACCCTGTATGATATGTGTTATTTAATTTCCATTCTTTTAAACAAAATTAGAGATTAACAGCAATCTCCGCATCCGCATCCGCCGCGTCCACCAAAACCGTCGCCGCAGCAGCAGCAAATTAAGAGTATCAATATAATTATCCAGCAGCAATTTCCGTCGCCGAACAATCCGTTACGACCGCAACCCATAATGCAAACCTCCTTTTTTTTCTAAATTCAGTCTATCTTATGTCAATACAAATACCTGTGTTACATAATGCTAAACTAATTAATACTTGTTTTTAATGAAAAATCAGCATTTTTAAGAAAATACAAGCATTTTTAAGAAAATTGAAGATAATAACCCATAAAAATAATTTTTCAGCCAAATATTAAACTTTTCAAGCTATTTTAGACTTTGACTATCTTTGACCAATAGTGTAATCTTTATATATGTTCTGTATAGCCCCGCCTGCGGCGGGGCTATACAGAACATATATAATCGACCTTGTTTGGGAAAGAAGGTGGTTTTTATTAATATTTCAGATTTAATTATGCAGACTATATTGTCAATTATGGAAACAGAGGGTGGTGAAGCTATCATTAAACGCAATGAACTTGCGGGGAAAATCGGATGTGTTCCGAGTCAAATTAATTATGTGATTTCATCGCGGTTTACTCCGGAACAAGGATATATAATAGAAAGCAGACGCGGCGGAAGCGGATTTATCAAGATAATAAAAGCAGAAAACACCAAGTCAAATAAATTAATGCACATAATAAATGTGATAGGGGATAGGCTTGATGAAAATACGGCGAGGGTACTTCTTGAAAATTTGTGTTACGACAATTTTTTACACAGAGAACAGTTACAATTAATATTATCAGCACTCCCGGACAGGCTTTACAAAACAATAAGCCGCGAACAACGCGATAAAATAAGAGCGAATATATTTAAGTCAATGTTAATTACAATGAATAAGTGATTAGTGGTCAGTGGTCAGAAGTATAAAAAACAGAAAAGAGGTAAAATTATGTGTGAAAAATGTAAAATAAATAAAGCTACTACTCATTATAGGCAAATTATAAACGGACGTACGAGGGAATATAATTTGTGTCCGTCATGTGCAAATGATATGAATGTATTGTCAATGTTCGGCGACATTCATTTAGGATTGGGCAATATGCTCGAAAAAAATAAACAAGGCGGCGAAAAAGAAATGTATCTTTTTAACGGATTTACTGAAAAGGCAAATTATGCTTTAAATGCGGCTATTTCAATAGCCGGGAAATTAGGTCATACCTGTGTAGGAAGCGAGCATATTTTATATGGATTATCTGTCGGAAATTCGGGTGTGGCGGCAACTTTGCTTAACAAACATCATATAAATTCAAATGTGGTAGAGCATGAATTAATCGAAGTAGTAGGGAAGGGGATTTCCTCACGGTTGACCCCCAATGATTTTACTCCGCGTTCAAAAAGAATTATAGACAAATCCATTATGGAAGCGCGTAAATTACAACATGGATATGTCGGTACAGAACATATTTTGATGGCTATTTTAAAAGAAAATGACAGTTATGCTGTTTTAATCTTGCAAAGTTTAGGATGTAATATAAAAGAGTTATACAACGAAATTATGAACGAATTCGGAAACAGTGGTAATGTTGAAAACAATCCGCAAGTAAACATAAATCCCGCCGCAGGACGTAAAAGACCAAAAGGAGTTTTGGACAAATATTCACGTGATTTAACAGAACTTGCACGAGCAAATGCCATCGACCCTGTAATCGGGCGGCAATCTGAAATTGAACGGGTAATTCAAATCCTCAGCCGCCGTACAAAAAACAATCCTTGTTTAATAGGAGAACCGGGAGTTGGAAAAACTGCCATTGCCGAAGGTTTAGCGCAAAAAATTGTGACAGGCGAAGTTCCCGAAAGCATAAAAGACAAACACGTTGTGTCTTTGGATTTGACTTCTATGATTGCGGGTACAAAATACCGCGGTGATTTTGAGGACAGGATTAAACAAACTATCGACGAAATTATTAAATCCGGAGATACTATTGTATTTATCGACGAACTGCATACCATTATCGGAGCAGGCGCGGCGGAAGGAGCGGTAGATGCCGCTAATATTTTAAAACCGCAGCTTGCAAGGGGAGAATTGCAGGTAATAGGAGCGACTACCATTGATGAGTACCGCAAGCATATAGAAAAAGATTCAGCGTTAGAACGCCGTTTCCAACCGGTTATGGTGAACGAACCTTCTCCGGAAGATGCAGTGTTAATATTAATGGGTTTACGCGATAAATATGAAGCGCACCACAAAATCAAAATTAATGATGATGCCATTTTATCGGCGGTGAAATTATCTTCCCGATATATTTCGGACAGATTTTTACCGGATAAGGCAATTGACCTTGTTGACGAGGCGGCATCACGTGTCAAGCTAAAAGCCTTTACAGCACCGCCTAATGTAAAAGAACTCGAAGACGAACTTAAACGTATCGGTGAAGAAAAAGAAGAAGCAATCAACGTACAGGACTATGAAAAAGCCGCAAAATTAAGGGATAAAGACCGTAAGTGCAAAGAAAAACTAAGTCAGATTAAAAATGATTGGCACGGAAAACAATCACGGGAAACAGGAGAAGTCACTTCTGTTGAAATAGCAGAAATATTATCGGGATGGACAGGAATTCCGGTACAGCAACTTACCAAGGGTGAAAGCGAAAGATTGCTTGAACTTGAAAATATCTTGCACAAACGTGTTATTGGGCAAGACGAAGCCGTTACAGCCGTATCAAAAGCAATACGACGCGGCAGGGTAGGGATGAAGGATGAAAAACGTCCTATAGGCTCATTTATATTTTTAGGACAAACAGGGGTGGGTAAAACCGAGTTGTGCAAAGCTTTAGCAGAAGCCTTGTTTGCGGACGAAAACGCCATGATACGGCTTGATATGTCAGAATATATGGAAAAACATTCAATATCAAAAATTATCGGCTCACCTCCGGGGTATTTAGGATTTGATGAGGGAGGGCAAATTACCGAAAAAATACGCCGTAAACCTTATTCAGTAGTGTTGTTTGACGAAATAGAAAAAGCGCATCCCGATGTTTTTAACATTTTATTACAAATATTAGAAGACGGAATTTTAACAGATTCACAAGGGCGGCGTATAGATTTTCGCAACGCTGTTATAATCATGACTTCTAATATAGGGGCTCAGATGTTGAGCGAAAAGAAAAGCCTCGGATTTGTATATGGCGACCAAACCAAAGAAGAAAAAGATTCTAAAAACGATATACTAAATGAATTAAAAAAGCATTTTCGCCCTGAATTTTTAAACCGTATTGACGATATTATCGTTTTCCACAAATTAAAAGAAAATGATATAGAACAGATTGCCGAAAAGATGCTTAATGTTTTCACAGAACGCGCGTTAAAACTCGGTATTACGGTAACTTTTGACCAATCCGCCGTTAAAGAAATTGCAAAAATAGGATTTGACCCTGTCTATGGAGCGCGTCCGTTAAGACGGGCAATAACATCGAAAGTAGAAGATTTATTTTCAGAAATGATGCTCGAAGGCAAAGCGGTAGAAGGCGATACCTGTAAATTAGTGTATAATGATGATAAATTTAAATTTTTGTAGTAACTACTTTTGGTCATGTGTCAAAGTTGTTGATGGCACTTGTAGGGGCGTTCTCCGATCGCCCGCCGATTAGTATTGCAATAACCTTTTTGCCGTGGGCGATTGGAAATCGCCCCTACACTATCTTTTGTTTTCGAAATATTTAAATATATAAATATACACTACAAACAACAACACTGCGATTCCTGTTATTAATATACCTAAATACAACCCCGGAGTAGTGTAAACAAATCGAATATCATTATACCCAGAATCACCGAGTACCGCCATGAATCCTTTGTTCGCTTTCACGATTTCAACATTTTTGCCGTTTACCGTTGCTGTCCAGCCTTCGTCATACGGCACGCTGAAAAATACAAGATTTTGTCTTGATAAATTTATTTCTGCGTTGAACCCTTTATTGTGAATGTCGAAAGTATCGCAAGCTTCCATGCGACGAAAGTCTGCGTCCATTTTTAAAGTTTCTTTTTCATCTAAAAATACATCATCAATATCATCACTGTCATATGATTCATAATTATGCTTGTCATAATCACTGTCACCACTGTCATTTCTGTCATATGATTTGTAATTATGTTCGTCATAATCACCGTATTTCATTAAATATTGCCGATAATACCGCACATCATCATCTTGTAGATGCATTGCTTTTAAAAGCAGTGCATCTTTTTTTATATCGTTAGTTTCTTCTAAAATTTTATCGTCACAATAATAATTATAAGTAAAACCCATCGGAATAAAATTAGTGTTTTCAAAAACCGCAAATCCATTTTGCAAAGCTAAAAACTCAAATCCGTCAAATTTCATGGTTTTCGCCCTTTGTTTTTTGGGGTCAAGCGGGTCTTCTACCATAAGATAACGCACTGAAGTTAATGCTCGCAGTGAAATATTTTCAATTTCAGGACGGGAACCTACCGAACGTTCGACGTCAATTGAACGGTAAAATTCCATTATTGATGCAGGAACTGTTGAATGAAAAGCTTGAATTGTCGGCATCCCCCACATCATTCCCCAATTATCCATACCTTTATAAATATCTATGCGATAAAATTCATCTTTTATATCGGGAAGCTCGAAATTTTTCACGCCGTAAACACCCTTGTCCACGACTTGTTCATGTGAATAAGATTGTGAACGCCCCCATGTCAATGCACATACACTGTATGTCACTATTATTAAGCAAGTTAACGGCATTGCATATTTAAAAAAACGCTTGCGGTCATAACGGTAACGTTTAATTAAAACATAAGTGATGATAATTCCTGCTAATGCGATTGCGTAATTTATCCAATATCTGTCGATATATTCGGCAAAACGGAAAAATACGATTTCATCATCAACTTTTGTAGGTAAAAGTCCGATAATACCGAATATAATAATGATCAAAGCCGTCCATTTTATCCCTTTTTTTATATTATAATTTTTATTTTCCAAAACATATGCAGTCACAAGTGCCATAATTAAAATTGGCATATAAAACCAACGCGCATAATAATTATGATTTAACCCGAAAAACATAGCGTTAAATCCTGGGATAAATGCGATTATAACGCTGATAATTAAAATTCTTCGCATCCAGTGACCTTTGTTTTGGGTTAAAAATGTTATAACGCCGCAAGTGCTGAATAAAGGCAAAAACGCGGCGACCGACGCCCATTTTGAATTTGATTCAGAAAATAAATTAGGGCGCGCCGCTATATCATGCGGAAAGAAGAAACTTTGAAATATAAGTCCGTATCGCTCCACATGGGGATAAAACAGCAAGTTAAAACCGTTTAAAGTAGAATTCAAACGCGAATTGTCAATTATAGCCAGCACAGACGGCAAGAGCAAAAACGCCGCCATCGCTACCCCTAAAACAGACTCAATAACAATTTGCATGAACTTTTTTAGAGTAGGGAAAAATTCCTTGTGTCCGCATCTTAAAAAGAAATATATAAACAAAAATAACACTTGTCCAAAGAAAAAGAAGTAATTTATCGTACACATCAAAGCAACCGCCAACGCAAAAACACCCTTACGGTTATTTACCGTCAATTCTTCAAGCGCGATAAGCAGTAAAGGGAAAAACGCCGTTACATCATGAAAATGATTGAAAAATACGTTGAAAATCTGGAAAGAAGAAAACGCATATAAAAACGCCCCAATCATAGCATATTCGCGTATTCTCACAAAGCGGTTGATATACGCATAAGACGTGACAGCCGCTATCGAAAATTTTAACACAAAAAGCGGCGCCATCAAATAAGGCACAACATTCGGCGGAAAGGGGAGAGTAAGCCAAAAAAACGGACTTCCCAAAAGATAAAAACTATATGATCCAATAAAATTCGAGCCTAAATCAGTATTCCAATTCCACCATATATTACCATCTCGAACGGCCCCGTTAGCAAGTTTATAAAAAGGGATTTGCTGTACATTATAATCACCGTATTGCATGAAAATCCCTTTATCAAACATAACAAAAGGCAAGAAAATCACAGCCGCAACAAGGGCGGCACAAATAAAAACCTTCAAATAAGGATTTCCGTTATTGGGATTATAAAACAATTTACAATATTCATGTGATATATTGCCGTTTTTTTCAAACGAAAAAGTCAATTAAACACCGTCCTTATCCTTCTATCATTCTGTATCCAACGCCCATTTCTGTTTCTATGTATTCTATTGAGGGTTGTTGTTTCTTGAATTTTCGGCGTATATTCGCTATATTTATCCGCAATATTTGACTGTCACTGGCGAAAGGTCCCCACACGTGATTTATAATATAATCATGAGTTAAAACTTTGCCTGTGTTTTCGGCTAATAACACTAAAATCTTATATTCAATCGGCGTCATATGCACAGGGTTATTATTTATAGTAACTATTCGTTTCAAATAGTCTATAAACAATGATTCTACCGCAAAACTTTTTTGTGAAGCCCGTTTTCCGTTTTTGGATTTAGAATTATCCGAACTTTTTACGCTTAAACGAATGGCGACGCGAATACGCGCTAATAATTCTTCTTTTCCGAAAGGTTTTGTTATATAATCGTTTGCTCCGACATCTAAAGCTCGTACTATGCTTTTTTCATCTCGTTTAGATGATAGTATAATAATCGGAATATCAGACCAATCCCGGATTTTTTCGAGAACTCGAATACCCAACATATCAGGAAGTCCCATGTTCAGCAAAACTAAATCTGGACAGTGAGAAGCTGTCATTAACAACGCATCACTTCCTGTGGCAGAATGGATAACTTGATAATCGTTGAAATTTAAAATTTCATCCAATGGGTTAAATACAGCTAAATCATCTTCAACAACTAATATTTTTATTTTATTTTTCATAACACAATTCCTTTCGATTTTATAATTTATTAAGATTATTTCCAAATTTTTGTTGATATGTGAATTTTATTGTATCTATGAAATTTTGTGTCAACAAAAATTGTTTGTTGATATGTAAATTTTATTATATCCATGAAAATTTCGTGTCAACAAAAATTGTTTGTTGATATGTAAATTTTATTATATCCATGAAAATTTCGTGTCAACAAAAATTGTTTGTTGATATGTGAATTTTATTGTATCTATGAAATTTTGTGTCAACAAAAATTGTCCTAATTCCTAATTCCTAATTCCTATTATAACATATTTTTATTAATAAATCAACCATAAAATCTTTATAAAATCTTTATATCATTTCCATAAAGAATGATATATAATGTTAATGGTTAATATATGCTTACCCGCCGACGGCGGGCAAGCATATGCGAAAAATCTTTATAAGGTTTTATTTATGTAAAGATATGGATATTATTTAACTACCCATTGTCAATGGTTGAGCATATGCGAAAAATCTTTATAACATTTTTTATTTTTTATTTTTGATTTATTATTTCCGACTTGTCTGGGAAAGGTGACTGTATATGGATTTTAATAATAAATATTTATGGAAATTGTTTGAAATTAATGGCGAAACAGTTTATGTAACCGAAACATTATTAGCTACATGGATAATAATGGGGGTTTTAATTCTGTTCGCCGTTATTGTGCGTTTAAAATTAAAATCTTTTAAAGAAATTCCGAAAGGGTTTCAAAATGTTGTTGAAATGCTTGTTGAATCCACTTCTAAATTTACCAAAGATACTATGGGTAAGGAATTGGAATTTTTTGGCGGATGGTTTTTTAGTATAGCCGCTTTTATATTATTGTCGAACTACAGCGGACTTTTCTTTTTACGGCCGCCTACCACAAACCTTGCGACAACAGCGGCATTAGCTCTTTTGACTTTTATTTTAATACACGCCACAGGAATTATAAGACAAAAAGGCACTTATTTTAAAAATTATTTTTCTCCGAACCCTTTATTTTTCCCGCTTAATTTAATAGGAGAATTAGCGACCCCAATTTCTCTTTCTTTCCGTTTGTTCGGGAATATTTTGGGCGGTCTGATTATTATGGGTATTGTATATCATATGTTCCCATTGGTGTTGCAATTTCTTGTACCAAGTGTGCTCCATGCGTATTTCGACCTCTTTTCGGGTGGAATACAAACATTCATATTTGTGATGTTGAGCATGGTGTTCATACAAGATAAAGCGTATATAGAGGATTAAGATATAATTTAATGCTCTCAATCCTCGCCGTTGGCGAGGATTGAGAGCACGGAAAAACACTAATGATGTTTCTATTACTTTCGCCAGTGGCGGATGTATAGGAACTCAAAAAATACATTTTTTATAAAGGAAGGTAATAATTATGATAACTCCAGAAGCTTTTGTACTTGGTTGTTCGGCGATTGCCGCAGGTATTGCTATACTTGCAGGTATGGGAACAGGAATAGGACAAGGATTTGCTGCAGGAAAAGCGGCGGAAGCAGTAGGCAGACAACCCGAAGCAAGAGGCGCGATAGTAAGCACAATGCTTATAGGTGCAGCAGTAGCAGAAACTTGTGCTATTTATGGATTGGTTATAGCTCTCATTTTATCGCTTGCAAATCCGCTCATAGGCTTGTTGCCGTAACATAATGGCAATTTAAAATCAACCTAAGTAAATGATAATTAATAAATTCATCATTTACTTAGGTTAACATTGAGAAAAATCAGACTTAAATTTATACAAAATTTTTACGCGTTACACGGTGGCAAAAACACCGTAAAAGCCAGCGCATTTTATGCCATTTGGCGGTATAATTGCGAAATTAGCAACATTTTATATTTAAATGCAAATTTGTTTTTATAAATTCTGACCACTGGTCACTCCGATTATATTTTAATGCAAATTTGTTTTTATAAATGCTGACTACTGGTCACTGACCACTAATCATTAGGTCACTCCGATTACATATTGCAATCGGCTAACAAAATTTTAAAAAGGGGGAGTTGTAAAATGCCCCAACAGTTGTTTAACAATTTAATAGCGGCACAAACTTCCGATGTTGCAGAAAGCACCGGAAGAATATTAGGGTTAGATGCGGAATTTTTGCTTGAAATTGGAATTATGATGATAAATGTTCTGTTCTTGTCGGCAGTTCTATTTTTCGTGCTCTATAAACCTGTAAAAAAATTCCTCAACAAGCGTACCGAGCGTGTTGAAAATGATATTAATTCTGCGGCGGAAGAATTAAAAAATGCCGAAGTATTGAAAGAAAAATATCAAGGGATGCTTGCAAATATCGACAACGAACGTGAGGAAATATTAACAAAAGCACATAAGACAGCGACAAAGAAAAGCGACCAAATAATCGCAGAAGCTAAACAACAAGCAGAAATCGTTTACAATAAAAACATGGCAAAATTGGAAGCTGAAAAAATAAAAGCTAACAAAGAAATTTGGGATCAAGTCGTAGAAATATCCACAATGATGGCAAAGAAATTTGTAGAAATTTCAATAGATAAAGAAACCCAAGATAAATATATAGAACAAGCTTTCGCCGATTGGAAAGAAAAAAGTACAGTTTAATATTCACACACCCGCCTACGGCGGGTGTGTGAACGCGGAATAAATATATAGAACATTGTTTTCAACAAATGTGTGAACGCGGAATGAATATATAGAACACCGTTTTTACTATTTCCTAATTTTTGTTGATATATAAATTTTGTTGTATTTATGATAAATTCATGTCAACAAAAATTGTCCTATTTCCTAATTCCTACGAAAGGGTTGATTGTCATTATAAAACTAACATATCGTTATGCTAAGGTTTTGTTTGATTATGCACAAGAAAAAGGGTTAGAAAAAATTTATCGGCAAACCGTGACTTTTTTGGAAGGCGATAAATTTGATATGAATGATGCCTCAAAAGAATTGCAAACATTTTTCGCTCCTTTACCGGTCACAAAGCATGAAATAATTGCGATATTAAACGTTTTTAAAGAATTAGCCCGCGAAGATATGAACATTATTGACGTGGAAATAATTTCTGCTGTTCCGCTTTCTCCAGAACAGCTTCGAAAAACCGAAGAAAAGTTAGTGGAAATTTCCGGGAAACGTCTTGATATAACGACTACCACAGACCCTTCTATTATCGGCGGATTACGCGTGATTATGGGAAATACTGTTTTAGATAATACAATAAAAAGAAACTTATCAGATATGAAAAAAATGATGAGCCATAAGGCGACTTCTATTTATTCTAATTAAAAATAACTTAAATTGTCAAAAAAAGGAATGGTTTTTACTATGAAATTGAATACAGCCGAAATGAATTCTAATATTAAAGATGAAATCATAGATTTCTTGATGTCGCCGAATGTCGCCGAATCGGGAAAAGTTATCCAAGTCGGAGACGGTATCGCTCGTATTATTGGCTTGCAAAATGTTATGAGCGGAGAATTATTGGAATTTGAAAACGGAACATCGGGAATAGCGATGAACTTAGAAGAAGACAGTGTTGGTGTCGTACTTCTTGGTAGTGATATTGGAATTAGTGAAGGAGATTTTATCTCCCGCACTAAAAAGATTTTACAAATTCCCGCAGGCGATGCAATGTTGGGTAGGGTAGTGAACTCTTTAGGAGTGCCGATTGACCAAAAAGGTGCGATTAACGCTACCGCAACTCAACCGATTGAACGAGTTGCCCCGGGGGTTTTAACTCGTAAATCCGTTAGTGTTCCGTTGCAAACAGGAATAAAATCTATTGATGCGATGGTTCCGATTGGAAGAGGTCAGCGTGAATTAATAATAGGGGATAGGCGTACAGGAAAAACGACTATCGCACTCGATACGATTTTAAACCAAAAAGGTACAGGAGTTCATTGTGTTTATACAGCTATCGGTCAAAAAAATTCTACCGTTTCTGAAGTTATCAAAGTATTAGAAGACCACGGTGCAATGGAATATACAACAATCGTAGTCGCAGGAGCTGCCGAAAGTGCGGCGTTGCAATATCTCGCACCATATAGTGCGTGTGCTATTGCCGAGCATTGGATGGAAAAAGGGAAAGACGTTCTCGTTATATATGACGACCTTTCAAAACACGCAGTAGCTTACCGCAGTATGAGCTTGTTGATGAGAAGACCCCCGGGGCGTGAAGCGTACCCCGGTGATGTTTTCTATCTTCACTCTCGTTTGCTTGAGCGTGCAGGGCGTTTGAATGAAGAAAACGGCGGCGGTTCAATCACTGCCATACCTATAATAGAAACACAAAGCGGAAATATGTCCGCATATATTCCCACAAACGTAATTTCGATTACGGATGGACAAATTTATTTGGAATTTGAAGCTTTTAACTCGGGAATTCGTCCGGCTGTTAACCCGGGGCTTTCGGTTTCCCGTGTTGGCGGTGCAGCACAAGTTAAAGCAATGAAAAAAGTTGCAGGACCGATTCGTATTGAATTAGCACAATACCGTGAATTGGCGTCTTTCGCACAATTCAGTTCTGATTTAGATAAAGAAACGAAAGAAAGATTACGTCACGGCGAGAGAATCGTAGAAATTTTAAAACAAAAACAATACAATCCTTTGTCGCCGGAAAAAGAAATAATTATTCTGTTCGCAGTTACAAAATACTTAGTTGACGATATAAATATCGAAGATGTCGGCAATTTCGAAAAAAATCTTTTAGAGCATTTTGAAACAGAACATGAAGACATTTTAAACGAAATTAAAAGCAAATACGAATTAACCGAAGAAATAGAAAACAAATTACTCGACATAATAAAAAAATTCAAAGAAAACGAAAATTAAATTTAGATTTAAAAACTATAATCTTTAGAATCTGATCACTGTTCACTAATCATTAATATTACTACCTATTAAAAGGAGTGTTTTGCATGAAACGTATAATATCAATAATAACTGCATTGATAATGACATTATCAATCGTATCATGTACAGGAAATATGCAAAATGATGATGGAAACAGTGTGCTTGAACTTGACGCAAGTGTTGAGGAAACAAGCGAAGAAGTGAACGAATACGAAAGCGAATTCGAATCTTCTGAAACAGAAGAAAGCGAAGATTTTGCAAGCTCTGAAAATAACAGCAAGGAAGAAATATCAAGTGTACAATCAGAGTTAACATCTTCAAATGAAGATGTTGTTATGCAAAAAACTTCACGCAATAGAAGTCACAATTCATCACGCAACAGTAAAATTGAAAAAGAGAAAGTTTTTCACACAGTTACGTTTAAAAATGGAAATATTGTGTTGAAAACTCAAAAAGTACAGCATGGAGAGAGTGCTGTTGCGCCAGAAGAGCCTAAAAAAGAAGGAACTTTTTTTACAAGTTGGGATAAAAAATTTGATAATGTGAAAAATGATATTACTGTAAAAGCCGAATGGTTGAGCAAAGAACAAATGAATAGATTTGGTAAAGGTTATGAAGGCAAACAACTTATAAAAACAATGAATAAAGCGAAAAGCAATGATTTAATTGAAGTTTGGTTATGGCTTCAACCTATAGATACTGATAAAATTATTCGTCAAGAAATAGGCAACCAACCTAAAAACTCAACAATTGGAGAACTAGACGAATATATAGCAAAAAGGCGGGAAATTATATTTCGAGAATATGAAAAATACGCTGATGATTTTATAAAAAAATATATTAATAAAAACAGGAAAATTCTATTAAAAGGGATTTCACCTTCTATAATTTTAGAAATAACGAAATCTGAAATTATTGCGTTGGCACAAATAAATAAAGTATATGATATTTCTTTGCATATAAATTATGAATTAATAAATAATGTCGATGATACCGATGACGAACCATAGAACCATGAAAAAATATGTATAAATTTATTTTAATCAAGAAAGGAATTTTAAAATTATGAAAATGAGAATTGTAAAATTAATTGCATTATTATTATTTAGCATAATGATGTGTTCAATTTTGTTTACTGTTTCCGCAAAAAATAATTCAATGTTTTTACGAACAATAAAATGGGAAGATAAAATTAGCGAAGAATTATGGGATGAAATGAATAAAAAATCAAATGATGAAATAATTGAAATTTGGTTGTGGATTACTAAAGCAGATAGTGATACTATTAAAAACACTTTAATTGATGAAAAAGGATTAGATCCCGATGTCTTTGAAAATGAAAATCGTTTTCAAGAAGAAATTATTCCAAAAATCACAAGGCAAGCAGAAAAACGAATAGAACAAAAAGAAAGTCATCGCACAATTTCATCCGAATTAAATGAAAAAAATAATGAAGATTATTTAAAAGTAAAATTTGATGATAAATTGGATATAATTAACGCTGAATCACATGCAAAAGTTAATGAATTTATAATGGCAAAACGAGAAATTTCAAGAAGAGAACAAACTGCTATAAACAACAAATTTATTAATGATAATATTGATACTAAAAACAGAAAGATTATTTATAATGGTGAATTTACACCTTCGATAATTGTAGAAGCAACAAAATCTGAAACCATAACATATGCTAAAAATAAAAATGTTTATGATATATCATTGCATATAAATTATCCATTAATATCACAAGCAGATATAGAACATGAAACAAAACAAATTAATGCTGATAATTATCGGGGAGTAAAAAGCGGACATTTTAATAATGGAACAGGATATAAAGGGAAACATTGCATAGCAAGTGATAAACCAAACGGTGTATGTCCAGTATTAGGAAATGTTTTATGTTCAGAAACAAGTGTACGCATTGGTATTTTAGAAAACAATAATGTGTATGATCATACACTAAGCCAATTTAGTGATATACATAACAAAAGATTATTTAAACCAAATTATCCCGGTAAACCTACACCTGGAACTAATAATAGCCATGCAAATATTGTAACAAGTTTAGTTGTAGGTCAATATGCAACTGAAATACGTAATGCCGGAATACAAAAAAGTGAAGGGATAATTCCATGGGCTACAGTATATCAAGTAAATGTAAACCATTTGACTAATAATGTTTT
>Ga0099364_10007483_pt1 | contig 15583 bp, 18 predicted proteins | sample TergutTh196P3_FD_73070 | JGI IMG/M metagenome (GOLD analysis project Ga0099364, IMG submission 73070) | Microcerotermes parvus P3 segment gut microbial communities from Pointe-Noire, Republic of the Congo - Th196 P3 | ecosystem: Host-associated > Arthropoda: Insects > Digestive system > Gut ... | reverse complement strand
GTCTTTTTCCCGCGCCACTTCGTCAAGAAATCCGTCAGCTAAAGTTTAGAACAAACAAATTATTCCTGCGGTTTTTTCTCGTGGGACAGAAAAAATCCGCAAATTTTTTAATCACCACTTTTAATGGAGATTAGTATTATGAGCGAATTTATAGAATATAGGAGGCGAGGTTCGTATGAAAACATTAATTCTTTACGCCACAAAACACGGGGCGGCGCGTGAAGCCGCCCGGCGGATTGCAAAAAGAATACCCGACGCGGCGCTCCACGATTTGAAGCAGTCGGACATTCCCGCGCTTGCTGATTTTGACTGTGTGATTCTCGGCAGTTCAATTTATGTAGGTGCTATTCGCAAGGAAGCGAAGATGTTCTTGGCGGAAAATTCGGAAATACTTAAAAAGAAGAAGTTAGGGCTGTTCCTGTGCGGGTTGCAAGCGGAAGAAGAAAAGCAGGTTTTTGCTTCCAATTTCGCACCGGATATATTGGCGGCGGCAAAAGTGACAAGTTTTTTAGGCGGCATTTTCGACCCGAAAAAAGCGGGGTTTATGGAGCGGCTGGCAATTAAGGCGGTTGCAAAGCTGACGGGTTATTCGGATAAGCTTGACGATGTTCGGATTGAGAGGTTTGTTGGGGGGATGGGGTTGTGGGGGAAATTGGGGGAAGAAGGAATTTTGTTTATTTTCCCCGCCGCCGATTTGGTTAAAGTTTATCGAATCGGCGGCGGTTGTTTTGTTTCCCGTTTGCACATAAGAATGTTGATGATTACCGGTTTTGTCGGGGTGTGGGTCTATGTCTGCGCCACCGCAAGAATCGCACGACCCGCCCTTGCACTTGTTCAAGCATAACTCTCTCGTCCCCAAGATTTTGTAGATAGAAGAACCCTTTGTGCGTATAGACTTTCAAGGTAGAGCTACCCCATAAGTCGCCAAGGGGATAAGTCTCATATCGAGGGAGTGGGACATGAACGGTTTGTGTGGCGGGCATGCGATTCGTGCAGTGGCGCAGACATAGACCCCCACCCCGACAAACGCAGGGACTTAATAAGTAATCGCAATCCCCCGTATGTAGGGGCGCGCATTGCGCGTCCGTCCGTGGATTTTGCACCCGCCTATAGAACCCCTGTATGTAGGGGCGAACTGTGTTCGCCCGTAACCCACACACAAAACCGCCCCCCTCTCCCCCATCTTGTTAGAAAAATTTGCTTTAGCAAAGTTTTAATAGCCGCCCATCTTGTTTGCTATTCCTCAAACAGAAAGGGCGGCTATTAGCCGCCCTGCCGTAAGAATACACCCCTACCCAAACAGCGTAACAGCGATGTTACGCTGTTTTTTTCGCCGTTTGCTGATTTTCGTTGTTTTCCGGTGCTGTGCTGAAATCAAACGCGCCGATAAAGTTATAGACGATGCTGATTTTTCGCGGCGGGTCGTTTTCTCTGCTCCCTCTTTGACCGTTGGTTGCGGATATTTCAATCCTATCGATGAACTCGCGGATAATGGTCGAGTCTAAACTTTTCAAATCGGTGTACTTCTTTGTGGCGGCGATGAAATTTTTGGTGTCGCTTCTTTTTTGCTCTTGCCGCGCTAATTCCTTGCGTATGGCTTCGGCTGTGGTTCTTAGATTTTCTTGTTCAAGTTCGTAGTCGCGAGAAAATTTTATGAACCGTTCATCGGTCAGCTTGCCCGATAAATTGTCCTCGTAAAGCCGTTTGATAATGTTGTCAAGCTCGGTTACGCGCTTTTCCGATTTCGCCAAAGTGTCTTTTTTTCTGCAAGTTCCTTGTTATGCTCTCGTGCGGAAATCTCCGATGCTTCTCGGATAAATTCACGCTCGTGCCTTGAAACATAAGCGATTGCTTCTCGCAAGTTTTGCAGAACGATTTCTTCCAACACCACGGTGCGGATTGAGTGAGTTGTGCATTTTTCGCGGTCTTTGCGGTAGGTTGCGCATGAAAAATATTCTCGCTCCGGCTTTAAGCCCTCGCCGCGGCAGAGGTACAGCTTCGCGCCGCAATCCTCGCAGAATAAAATGCCGCTGAACAACCCCATATCGCCCTTTCGGGTTGGTCGTTTGTGGGTTTTTCGTAGGTTTTGCACTATTAAGAATACGCTTTCGTCGATGATTGCAGGGTGGGTGTTCTCGAATATTGCCCATTTGTCGGGGTCGTTGAACAGCTTGCCTTTGTGCTTATACGATTTTTTATAGGTCTTGAAGTTAACCGTGTGTCCGAGGTACTCTAATCGCTCCAGAATCGCGGAAAGCGTTTCGTTTTCCCACTTGTAAGGGTTGCCCTCCGATTTTGCGGGGGTGGATATGCCTTTTGAAACCCAATAGGCGGCAGGCGACAGGATTTGATTATCTTGTAGCCAATTTGCGATTTGCGTTGGACCTCTGCCGTCCATGCAAAGTTTGAAAATCGTTTGCACAACGGCGGCGGCTTCCTCGTCGATAATCCATTTCTTTTTATCGTCGGGGTCTTTGATGTAGCCGTAGGGGGCAATCGTGCAGAGCCTTTCGCCCGATTTGCCTTTGTTCTGCCATGTTGCTTTTATTTTTTTACTTGTGTCGCGAGCGAACATTTCATTGAACACATTGCGGATTGCGGTGAACTCGTTTTCGCCTCGTGTGCTGTCTACGCCGTCATTGACCGCCACGAAATGCACGCCATGTTCGGGAAAAACTAAGTCGGTGTACATTCCCACTTGCAGATAATCGCGTCCCAAACGGCTCATGTCTTTAACGATTACCCTTGAAATTTTACCCGCTTTGATGTCGGCTAACATTCGCTGAAACCCCGGTCGATTGAAATTCGTGCCGCTGTAGCCATCGTCCTCATCGTAATGACGGACGTTTTTGTAGCCATGATTTTTGCAATAGCTTTCTAAGATTTTCCTTTGGTTTTGAATACTGTTACTCTCGCCATCGTTTCTGTCCTCTTGGCTCAATCGCTCATAACAAGCGGTTATTCCATCGTTGTCGCTCTGCTCTTGTTGCTTGCAGAGAAATTTTAAGGTGTTTTCGCGGAGAATAGCGCGAGTGTCCTCGCTCAATGTAGAGGGGTTTGCGACCTGCTGAAAAGCTGTCTTTTGCTCACAAAGAAGTTCTATTTGATTTTCAAGGTTCTCCGACCGAGTCGGTATGTTCGTGCCTGTTTGCAGTTGGTTCATAATAGCCTCCGTTTCTGCAAACGGACAAACGGAATATGCTTTAAATATAGTATAGCATAATTTTTGCCCGATTGCAGCCCCTTTTTTGAAAAATTTTCAAAAAATATTTTTTATTTCGTTTCGTATCAGGCGGCGAACCTTTGATGTCGCTGTTTCTTTCGCCCCGGCCTTGACTGTAGCCGACACAATATACTTTATGCCGCCTACTTCGTACTCACGAATGATGGGCGGCGTTGCCATAATTGGAATAGTTGTATTATTCATTTTCTCCTGCCTTTCGCGGTTATGATTTTGTAATAGTATAGTTTTTGAAGCCTCGCCCAAAAGCACATTGGCAGGCACGGCGAAGCCATGCCTACTGTCTGCTTTCGGTCTATATAAACAGCCGTAAGGCCGATGTACCGAAATCGCCGTGTTATTCCTGTCCCCGGCAAGGCAACATTTCAAGCCACTGTCAGCCGTATCTCACGAGTGAAATACCAGTGTCATAATCTACCGCAACATCGCGCTTTGTAAAGGCGCGAGAGCCGCAGTAACTCCCTCTCGTCCGAGCGGGCTACCCAATGCTTTGAGGGCGTTCAAGGTAGAAGTATCATTGTATCGTTTGCGGGGTCGTGGCGGTCTGCCCGTGCTGTCGGGCAGGTCGGGGATTGCGTTTATCGCAAAATGCGCCGCTCCCCTGTCGCTCGCTTCCAAAGAAGCCCGTAAACGAATGTACTTGAAATGTGGGTATTTAATTATTGTCTTCGCTAAAATTATTGTAGCATAAAACAAAGTCCGAAAAGGCTCATCTTTTTTATGCGTTTTTTGGTTCTATTGCACAATCAAAGGTCTTCCGCAATCTTCTTTAAAATCTTATTAGAATGCCTTTTAACAGAGCTTACCGAATAACCGATTTTAAGAGCTACCGTCACAAGCGACTTCCCTTCGCGTCGCAATTCGATTATTCGCCGCTCGAAAGGCTCAAGGTTGTATTTTTCCGCAAGCCTGTCCACATCTGCCTTTGAAATGCGTTTCCAGACATAATTCATCTGGGTTTCCTCCTTTCCTCGAAATTCCGAAAGAAAGGGGATTATGGGTAACGCGCGACGGCTTCGCTGTATTGATAAAACATAAAAAACTCCGCTCTGCTTTTAAAGCCAAACGGAGCATATAAAAACAGCAGAAGTCCGCGAATAGCTTTAAAAGCTACTTGTCAGACTTCTGCTTTTTTGTCCTGTTTTCGCACAGGAAAGCGATGCTTGTACTAAGTATCTATATTTTGTTTTATTAAGTTAAAATAAGTGCCAAACCTATTTGCCGTCTGCATTTACGGCATTTTAGAATGAATTGACCGCCGCAATCTGAATCGACTGTTATAACATAATCCGGTTCACTAATCGCCGCATCGCATAGCCGCCACGCGCAATACGGACAACGAATTTTCTTTGTGCCGCCCTGTTTTAGCGACCCTGCCGCAATCATAAAATCACCTGCCTTACTCGCTTAAAAAATTAGCTGTACAGCTTACTTTATGGGTAAAAATATTGCGGAATGTAATTCCCGCAAATCGCTTTTTATTTAATTTTTCTCACTCTAATTTGTCAATCAAACCCTGCCAATCCTCGTCTGTGGCGGGTTTTTTCTTCGCCTTTCGCAAGGCTTTTCGGGCGATGTCGCTGCTCATGATGTACTCCGGTAGGTCTTGGCTGATTACGTCGTTTGCCTTTGCGTGGAGGTCGTAGAACAGCGCGGTTTCTCCCTCGCTTAGGCAGAGTATGTCTATAAGTTTCTGCATGATTTCGCGGCTCGGATTGGTTTTCTTGCCGTTTTCCATCTCGCTGAGGTAGACGGCGGATATGCCGATTTGCTCGGCTACGCTCCGTAGGGAGCGGTTCTTTTTTAGGCGGTTTACATTTAAAAAAACCCCGAAGGTTTTATATTTCGTCATGAATTAACCCCGTTTCCGAAAATAATCCCTTTACTTATATATCAGTGTTTTTGACAAACCTTTCAAAAAAATTGTAATAATCTGTGTAATGCACATATAAACTTGCCCACAATAGTGCAATATGTGCAAGAAGTTCTGTGATACCTAAATATACGATATTCAGCGGATTTCATTTTTTTAGCTTTCGTTTATTGTATAATTTAATTAAGACCCATAAGCTGTTTAGTAAACATTATGCAATGAGCGGAAAATGAAATTACAGGGAAACAAAAAAGCATATCTTTCTTACAGAATAAAAATGCTAAGACATGAGAAAGGTATTTCACAATCAGCTTTAGCCGAGATTCTCGGACTTGGCAAGTCCGCAGTATCGGATTACGAGAAACAAGGAAAAAGTCTACCCAAGCTCGACACAATAATTAAGATGGCGCATTATTTCGATGTGTCTGTTGATTATTTGGCGGGGGTAACCGACAATAGAGTTCCGCTTAACGGCACTCATGTTCAATTGCCGCCCCAAACTACAATGGCAGAGTATGGGTTAATAAAACAAGTCGCGAATTTACTAATTGCTTCAAAGTTACCCTTTAAAGATAGCGACTTCTCGGAGTTTCCGGAGAAATTGAAATTGTTGAGATTAAAAACAAAAACATCTCAAAAGCAGTTGGCAGAGGCTCTCGCGCTTTGTCACTCCGCAATATCCGCATATGAAAGTGGGAAACATATGCCATATATTGATGCTTTAATAAATATATCGAAATACTTTAACACTTCCATTGACTACCTCATCGGGCTATCAGACAACCCTCGACTTCCGCACGGCAAAACCGGAAAGCCCTATATTCTCTCCCTGTCGGAGGGCGCAACAAGAGTTAAAATTAAAGCTATACAACGGTTTGCGATAGATTTAGTTGAGCGAAATCATGAAACCTGAGAGGGTTCTGTAAAAGCGAATAATGTCATAAATAGCGGAAATATGTAAGGTTGGCGTTTTTGAGCGATATACATATAGGAGCAGTTATACTGTTTCAATATTTAAACTAAGGAGAATATAAAATGAAAAGATTATTAACAATTGTAACGCTGGTGTGCGTTATCGCGGCGGTTGGATTGGGTTCAGTTTCGGCTTCTGCTGAAGTCGTTGCGCTTGCTTTTGATGAAAGCATCGAAGCGGGGGGAATACGATTTTTTCTTCTCCTGCCATTACAAGCGTTTCTTATTCTATCAGCAAAACGAGTGCATGGGCATTAATTTCCCTAAACAATTCTTATTCAGGGACAGTAAAGGTAGTAATCCAAAAACAAGACGGCAGTTCATGGAGCGACCACACAACTATATGCAACGGAGACAGCTTTTCCGGCAGTAGCATTTATAAACCCGGAAGTTGTTCCTTGGAAAAAGGTACATACAGAATCTCTGTGATCGTTACTATTAATGGTACGCCGTACACAAGCACAACAGGGTCTGTAACAATTTCTTGACATGAGTGTTTTTATGTGGTAAAATAGAATAAAACACGTTTTAAAGGGGGCGGAATATAGTGGACAAGCGTGATTTCATCAACAAGATTTATGAAGAAAATCTTAGATTTATCGCTTCCATTGTAAGAAGTTTGCTATATTCCAAGTGTCCCCATGACCTTTCCGATTGTGTTCAAGATGTCTTTAACGCGGCGTTTAAGAACCAAAACATTCAAGAACACGAAAACATTAAAGGTTGGCTCTGCGACACGGCAAAGAATTTTACAAAGCAATATAACGCCAGATACTTAAAAGAAAAGAATAAGGCAATAATAATCGAAAAAAGCGACACTGTCGTTGAAGATTTTACCAAGCAGGTAATTGAAGACGGTATGTTTAATAAAGCTGTCGAAAAAGGCGTTATAAATGAAGCCCTCGAATCTCTTTCTTTTTCCGAAAGGGATTTTTATGATTTAAGGTATAAAAACAAGCTGAGTTACAAGGAAATAAGCGAAATCATGGGAAAAACGGAGAGCGCGCTAAACACGAAAAATACAAGAATTAAGAAGAAAATTGAAAAATTCATAAAAAATTTCTTAGAAAACATGTAAGGTTTGCCTTTTCGGGTGATATATAGGTAGAGGGGAGTGAGAAATATGCACGAAAAATACTCAGAATTTTCATATGCAGAGTTGCGCGAACTGTTGTTGTGCGGTGAGCTTGAGCATGAATTTATGACCGATGAAGACTACGCGGATATAATTGAAAACGAGCTTGAACAAGTCAACCCAAGCATAGATGTTTTGGATTTATGCGTGGAGGGTTTAAGCCAATACGAAGAATATAAAGCTTTGAAAGATATGAAAATCGACTTGAACACAATTTTTCTCGAAAAGCCCGATAAAAATAAAAAAATCATAAATACTCGCGCCGTGAAAGCCGCACTAATAGCCGCAATTATTATAGTTTTTATGTTAGTTTCACAGCTAATTTCTCTTGCGTTTGGTTTTAATTTGTTCGGTTATATTTTTAACTGGGGCGATGAAAAAGTTTATATAGAAGCAATTCCAAACGGCGAAGCAAGTGATTTCACTGTTATTCCCGAATACTTTATGTACGAAAATATCGATGCTGTCCCAAATGAATATTTATCATATATTCCGAAAAATATCCAAAGTGATTATATATTTGCAGAGGCTTCATATTTAGATGCAGGGGAGGGATTTATTTTTCTAATCGCTTACAGTGGGCATCCCGACATTTATCTGACGTTAAATGTAAACAACTCAATTAATACAACTATAGAAAAAGATGATGAACACTTTGAAGAATATATTGTAAGCGGAATAACCTATACCTTGTATAAAAATCTTGATTATTATAAAGCGTTATGGCTGAATGATGGACTTTTATTTGATATGAGCGTAAATTTGTCTCTTGATGAAGTGAAAAAAATTATTGATAATTTTTAGCGATGTCGGCAATAGAATATTTTTTATACGAGTGCGGTTTTAAAACTGCGCTCGTTTGTAATTGTTGCACAATTTATTTAGCGCACATTTGTGAGATGTGCCAAATTTTGCAGAGATGTGCAGTATTTCTGTAAGGTTTGGCTTTTAGGGTGATATATAAGTAGAGGAGCGGAAATCAGAATGTCGATTTTTGTAACTCTGTGTAGATGCATTTACAGGAAAAACAAACAAATTATACTCGAAATTTATCTGTACAATAAAAAATCGAGTATAGATTTTAAGAAAGGATGGTTTTATGAGTAAGAAAACCAAAAAAAGAGCAGTTTTAGCTGTAGTTATGGCTGTTACGATGATTATGTTGTCCGTTGTTGCTTATGCAAATCCTTTTGTAACAACATGTGGTTCTCATGGACTCAGTGCTGAGGGAGGTATTTCTAAGACTAATACAACCGCTTCTGCATACATATCTACAGTGAACCATACAAATTCAGCTACTTCCATTTCTGTGACAATGACAGTAGTGTGGGTATCATCGAATGGGGTAAAGCAAACTACTACAGTATCCGGAGGCGGTTCGCAAATATATAAAGAGGCTAATTTTACACTTCCTTCACCCGGCGCGATTTCGAGCGTATCTTCATCACACAACGCATGTGGTAGAACATTCTCTCTAAGTGCATAAAATTTGCTCTCCCTGTTTAATATACAAGGGTTTTTGCTTAACCCTTGTATATTGAATGAGGGGAATTTTGTAAATGAGGTATCAATTAAGAATGAAAAAATTTATTTTATTGGCCGCCCTGCTCATTATTTTAACATCATGTGCCAACTCAAGCAAAGAAAATAACACCGAACCCGATGGAACAGAAAAGATAGGGTTTTACCGGGGCGCGAACAAAACTTTTGGAGCAGAATATATTCTATTTACTGAAGACCAAAACTTGAAATTTATTGATTTATCATTAAACGACATGACGGCATATCCGCTTTGCTCGAAGCCCAATTGCAAACACGACCAAAGCGAAGGATTGTGTGCCGCTTTTGCGTTAAGTGAAGCGAAATATCCTTTTATTTACAATAATAAACTATACTATTTCATGTTTATATCAGGCGATTTCGGCGAGCAACCGGAGGGCGGGTTATACCAAGCAGATACCGACGGCACTAATCAAAAGCTTATTTTCAAAGCAGATGATAACTTTTTCTTTTTATTTGAAGTTTATTTTTGGAATGGAAAATTGTTTTTTACTGCCGCTGAAGCAAAACCGAATGAATACGGAGGATTTTCTTTAAGTGGTCCCGGTATTAACATGCGAATTTATGTTTATGATTTTGAAGAAGTTTCATTAATTTTAGAAACGGGTTTAATATATGACGGAGGTATAAATCTCAAAGGGATAATAGAAGACAGTCTTTTTATTGAGTATATGGGACGGGATTATGAGATTGATATTCCACCCGAGGAGATTTACGAGTATGTTTCAGACAAAAACAGTATCTACTGGCAGGATTATGTTTGGGAAACACGAAAAATGTCGATAGTTCAAAAAACGCCCTTATATCCCATTTATGAAGTTGTTAAAACAGAAAATCCTATAATTACATTCAAGGATTGTTATTACTACATTTCGTCAAGTGGGTTAAGTGTTTTACAAGTAAATATTAAAACTAATAAGACAAATGAAATCTTTACAGCTCACGATACATATTTATACTCGCTTAAAGTTTTTGATGATAAGCTTTTTATTATGACAATGGGTATTGAGGGAGACATGAAAAGCGGAAATTATCGCTATATTGGGAACTTGCAAGGTTCTTATTATGATGGCTCAAAGTTAACGCGAATAGGTAGCGCAGGCGAGGAAATGAAAGTGTCGATTCAATTTGAAAGCAATGATTATTTTTTCGGATATGTTTCTGATATTTCTGACGAAATCATAAGGGTCTATATCCCAAAATCAGATTTTTACAGTGGGAATTGGAATGGTATTACTGAATCTGATTGGTAGTTAATGGTGGTATAAAATGATTTTATCGCTTAAAAACATAAATAAGAATTATGGGAAAAATAGCGCACTTAAAGACTTCAGTGCGGATTTTTCCGTTGGTGTAAACGCGCTTCTCGGACCGAACGGCGCGGGCAAAACCACGCTTATGAACGTCATTTCGGGGAATATATTACCCGAAAAAAACACAAATAGTTTAATTACTTGGAACAATGAAAGTATTTATAAACTCGGCAAAGATTATCGCGCTGTAATCGGATTTATGCCGCAACATCAAGGCGTGTTTGACAGTTTTACAGCTGTTAGATTTCTGAGCTATATAGCTGCTCTGAAAGGGCTGACGGCTGTAGATGCGCGTGAACAGATTCCGAAGCTTCTCGAAGCGGTTGAACTTGGCGATGTCGCTAAGAAAAAACTCGGCGGTTTTTCGGGCGGTATGAAGCAACGTATATTAATGGCGCAGGCTCTGCTTGGTAATCCGAAACTTATAATACTCGATGAACCCACGGCAGGACTTGACCCGAAGCAGAGAATAATAATCCGAAATCTGGTAAAAAAACTCGCGGAAAACCGCATTGTTATTGTTTCAACCCATATTGTTTCCGATATTGAAACAATTGCCGACAAAGTTTTGCTTCTAAAAAAAGGAAAAATTACCGCAAACGGTACAGTTGAAGAGCTAATTTCCGCACTCCCGAGCGACACTCAAAAAGACCTCGAAAATGTCTATATGGAGCATTTTGGTGATGAAACATGAAAATAATAATTTACGAACTATATAAGTTAGTTACTAAAAAATCGCTTGTTTCTATGCTTGTTTTGCTCACTTTGCTTAACATGTATCTTTTATGGAACAAAAACGCAGAGGATATATGGTTTGTAACCGATGACCGCATAAACAGTGTTTATAACGATTTATCTAAGTTTAATACTAATTTTGAAAAGAAGGAATATTTAGAAAAAAGAATTTTTGAATCCGATGACAATTTCCCCGAATATTTACTTTTTCAGACTATATACAACAAAGTTTCAACAATAACTGAATACGCAGATTTTCTCGAAAACATTGCGGCTAATGCTGAAACGATGAAGCGTTCATCATTGCTTGCGAATCCTGATTCGTTTGCATACAAAAACATAATGCTTACTCCTCCCGCTTACGAGCATCTGAAAGGTATAACACCGCTCGTTGATATTCCTTACGGAATTGAACATGCTACCGAAAACAAAGCGGGGGACATGATTGCCACCCTTCTCGCTCTAATAGCGGTTTTTATTCTTTTCCTTGATGAAAAAGCAAGCGGCATGTTCGCTTTGACACGAACTTTAAAGAACGGACGAAGTCAATTGTTGTGCGGAAAAATCTTTGCCTTATTTTTGTGGTGTTTTTTCGTGTCAATTGTAATTTTGGCAAGCAGTTTGTTACTCATGCAGTTTAAGTTTGGGTTAGGTGACTTAACACGGCAAATCCAATCGGTTAATATGCTAATGGGGAGCGTTTTAAATGTTTCGGTCTTGACTTATATTTTTATTTGCATTATCGTAAAAGCGGTTGCTTATTTTATACTCGTGCTAATTGCTGTGCTTATCTGCCTACTCGCTAAAAATGTTGCGGTTGTTTACATAGCTATCGGCTTTCTTGTGACGGTTCAAATATTACCGTATATGCTTATTTCACCGTTGTCTGAATTTGGTGTGTTCAAGTTTTTGAATATTATAGCCTTTACTCAACCGAATGAAATATTGAAAAAATACTTCAATATAAACGCTTTTGGCGAACCTTTGAACATTATAACAGCATCGGTGGTAGTTGCGGCAGTTTTAATTTTAATTTTGCTTATTTTATTATTCACGGTTTCAAAAAAACAAGCCGTTACGTCATGGAACGGCAACTTTGTAACGGATTTTCTGAGTAGATTTACAAGTTGGAAAATTAATGTCGGCGTATTTAGACACGAAATATACAAAACATTTATTGTTAATCGTGCATTGTTATCGCTTCTAATTCTCGCGGTTATACAATGGAACAGTTATATAAATTATCGAGGCTTTATTACAGCAGAAGAAATGCACTATAAGAATTATATTGAACAAGTGGGCGGTATTGTAACACAGGGCACTCTTGATTTTATAGAAACTGAAGAAGCACGGTTTAATATAATTGAAAGTTCGATTATTATTGCAGGGGAAAAATTACAAAACGGCGAACTTTCCGACGTTGATTATAATATGACTGTTTCTTCTCTTTTGCAAATGCTTTCGCCGCAGAAAGGCTTTGAGATTTTTAAAGAAAGAGTTGAATATATAAAAGATGTACCAAATGGACAAGTTGTTTTTGACAAAGGGTTTAATCTGCTTTACGGCATATATAGCTATGACAGCGACATGGAGCAAGCCCTTTTAATGATAGTATTCTTAATAATAATGATTTCACCCGTGTTTTCATCTGAGAAAGAAAACGGTATGTTCAAACTTATAAAATCTACCCCGAAAGGAATTACTTGGAACGCACGTTTCTTCGCGAGTTTTATATCCGCTATAATCGCGCTTGCGTTAGTAACCCTACCTTTCATAACAAATACTTTATCGTATTATGGGGCAATTGGAAATAAAGCCGCCATCCAAAGTTTACCCGCTTTCTCGGAGTTTCCGCTTTCTGTCAGTATTCGCGGATACATGTTTTTACTGTTTGGAGTGCGTATACTCGGAACGGCGGCGGTTACATTTTTGATACAATTAATCTCGCTATATTCCGGTAAAAAAACAACCGCATTTCTTATATCGCTTTCATTAATTGCGATACCTGCGGCAGTTTATTTTGTTGGAGCTGAATTCTTTGCTGTGTTTGGCTTAAATGCTTTGCTTGGTGGTAATGCGCTTTTATGTCATTAAATTGAATTGATTTTCCCCCTCCCCACCCCGCGCAGCCATAACAATCCTCTCCCCCGCATTAAATTTCACCCACTCCGGCTTTTCATATTTGTCGATGATAAGTTCGTTCCTGCCGTCGAATTTCACAACTATAACTTTAAAGTTCGGATTATCCGTGATAATCATGCTTGCGCCGCAATTATTTAACGCTTCGAGCATTGTCACAAAACCAAGCCCGATGCCGTTTTCTCTGTCGGGCGTGAGTTGTTTTTTGCACAGTTTTAGATTCTCCAAAGTCCTCATGTCGAACCTCGCGCCTGTGTCCTCGACGCTCAAGCCGCACCCTTTTGACGAATCCCAAATACGAGCGATAATGCGTTTTTCGGCGTTATCGCTATTTTTTATTGCGTTTATTGCGTTGTCAAGTAAATTTGCCACTATCATTTCGAGGTCTTTTTGAGGGATTTTTGATATAATATTTCGAGTTTCGCCGTTGACAATTAGGTCAAAATCGATGCCTGCTTTTGTCGCTTTTGTGCAGTAATCACCGTAAATTCCGTCCACGACCAACATTCCTGTAGGCGGCAGAGCTTTTCGCTCTCTGATTTCTTTTGCAATTTCCTCAAAAGTACGAGTTTTATCGGTCATGGCTTCGTTCATCAGGCGGTAAAATTCCTCGCGAGCAACCGCGGGTGCAAAATCCGCAAGGTTAAGATATACCGACAAAGCGTGTAAATATCCCGCTTTTTCCTTGTCGTTTGTGTGCAATTCCTCTGCATATTTTTGCACAATTTTCTTTGTTTCATCAATTTCTTTTTGCAATTCCGCTGTACGTTTTTGCGTTGCAATTTCATTAAAACTCAAAATAGACTCCTTTTTCAACCACCAGTACAGCCCCATTCCACACAACACAACGCCGAACAACGGTATTATATAATTCGTTGCTGTCGTTCCCTCATCGCGGAGAATGCCATATAAAACCAAGACAATTCCCGACATCGCCGTTCCGATGCTCATTACATTTTTGCTGAAATCTATTTTTATTTTGAAGCTTATTTTAGTTAGGATAGAAATAAAAAGTGATTCGCAAATAAATACTAACGGAAATGCAAATATATTTTCACCTTGCACTTGAAAAATTGTGATAAATATAACGCTTGAAATAAAAGCAGAAATCATAAATAAAATATAACTTACTATATAAGAAACTCCCAAACAAAAAACACATCGCATAAACTCAATTCTTTTTATCGGTGAAATTAATCCGCTTAAAAAGAAAATTACACTTATAGTTCTAATTGGTTCTATGATGTACGGCGACATTGCCGCCAAGATGAGTGCAGGTAAAACAATGTAACTACACACAGAAAAAATAAATCTCGAAGTTGTAATATCCCTGTAAACACGGGTTATTCTTGTAAAAATAAGAAAGGCGAAAAGGGCAATAAATAATTCTTTCAAAACAGACAAAAAACTCATGATATATCCTCTAAAAAAGTCTTTTTGGGAAATCCGCAGGGTATGTAAACTTGTATGCTTTTGTGTTATTGTTAGAGTATCAAAGCATAGGAGGTACAAGAACATGTGGCAAGCAATTGGGGAGATGTTTTTGTGGTTAATTCGTTTATAATAATCGTAAAAAATCGGGGTGTATTCTAAATATACCCCGCATATTCCCTTTTAATTTTGTCTGCGAGGTACAAAATCATCTGCTTATTTGTCGGGATTCCTGTGTCGTAATCGATATTTGAGGTGTAGTTTTGTTGCAAAGTTTCAACGTCTGTAATTCGCCAGGTTTTGATGATTGCATTGCGAATTGCCTTGCTTATGCTCCAGTCGGTTTTCTTGTATTTCTGCGCTATGACGGGGTATATGTCCTTGCTCAATGACTGGCTTTTCTTGCCCGCGTGAATTACTGCCGCGACCGCCGTGACGATGTAATCGGTGCCTGTGCTGTCGTAAGTGAAGCCGATTTTCTCAACTTCTTTAGCGATAATTCCGTCCAAGCCGCTCTTGTTCCAGTCTTCTTTTGGTTGATTAAGTATAAAGTTCTTTGCAAAATCGAAAACCGTTCGCGGTGAATAATCGGGCTTGCTTTTCATGATAATGTAATCCGCGCCAAGACTGCGAACGGTGTCGTGGATAGTCAGCGAGCGGTTATTTGTGAAGACGAAAATAAAGGGGACTGCTTTCAGTTTCATGGCTTTTAATTGTTTTAGAAACTCGAATCCATCGCCGTCACTTTCGTTGAGTTCGATGTCGAGCAGAATTACTTCAAAAGTATTTTCCTGAATAAGTTTCAGAGCGTTTTTCAGCCCATGCGACACCTTCAAATCGACCTTGTAAGGCAGGTATTCAACGCATTTTTTGTATCTTTCGCAGTGTGCGATTTCGTCCTCGACAAGTAAAACCCTCATGATTTTCCCCATGTCCTTCCCGCACAAAATGTGCATTTGAAAGTCTCGTTTTCCCCGATTTGCACCGGGTCTTTCAAACTTTTTTCCCTCACTTTATTTTTTATAAAACACGAAAAGCGACCGCGCCGTCAACACGGCGTAATCGCTTTAAATCTATGTATGGCGAAGCAGGCAGATAAAATTATTGCTTGCTTGCTTGCTTGCTTGCTTGCTTGCTTGCTTGCTTGCTTGCTTGCTTGCTTGCTTGCTTGCTTGCTTGCTTGC
>Ga0099364_10007482_pt1 | contig 15584 bp, 12 predicted proteins | sample TergutTh196P3_FD_73070 | JGI IMG/M metagenome (GOLD analysis project Ga0099364, IMG submission 73070) | Microcerotermes parvus P3 segment gut microbial communities from Pointe-Noire, Republic of the Congo - Th196 P3 | ecosystem: Host-associated > Arthropoda: Insects > Digestive system > Gut ... | reverse complement strand
TACACGAAAAATTAGACACTCATGTTGCTCCAAGTCTTAAATCGGAGTTAGTACTTATTTCGGGTAATGGTGAAAAAAACATCATTCTTGATTTGAGTAAGTGTCGTTATTGCGATTCTTCGGGATTAAGTTCCATTCTTGTAGCCAACCGCTTGTGCAAAAATGCAGGAGGTATGTTTGTTCTTACCGGTTTGAACGATGCAGTAGAACGTTTGATAACGATCTCGCAGTTGGATACGGTGCTGAACATCACGATGAACGTAGAAGAGGCGATAGCCGTTATAGAAAAGACCTGACAGTCGCGCGAGAACGGATTGAACATGGTTCTATCGACAGCCCATTGTGGGAGTCGACCTGTTGTATAATTGTGTTCTTCAGTATCAATCAAATACAGGCTAAACACGGTCATGTCATTTTCGGTTACAATTTTGGGAAGTGGAGCGGCAACGCCTACATCAAATCGTTATCCGAGCGCGCAGGCGTTACAAATTGACGAACGCGTATTCCTGATTGATTGCGCCGAAGGAACACAAATGCAATTGCGACGATATAAAGTAAAAATCCAGCAGGTTAGGGCTATATTTATATCCCATCTGCATGGCGATCATGTGTATGGACTTCCGGGGCTACTCGCATCGTTAAGCATGTTAGATCGAACCGAACCGTTGGATATGTTTGTGCCGCCTTCTTTGGAAGAATGGCTTACGGCTCATATGAAATATTTCATGCCTCTCGGATTTCCTTTGCAGTTTCATACCTTAACCGCAAAGGAACCGGAAATCATATACGACGATAAACGGTTTACAGTTACATGTTTTCCATTGAAACATCGTATTCCTACGTGGGGTTATCTGTTCAGGGAAAAACCAAAGTTGTTGAATATTCGTAAGGATATGATTGAATTTTATCGTATTCCGTTGCGAGAGATCCCTGCAATAAAGGCAGGCGCCGATTTCATTACAGACGATGGAGAAACCGTTCCAAACAAGCGATTAACCCTTCCGCCAAAAATGACGCGGTCGTACGCTTATTGTTTAGATACCATGTATATGGAGGATTTGCCGCAAATAATCAATGGCGTTGATTTGTTGTACCACGAAGCAACATACGGTAATGACGAAAAGGCAAGGGCAAAAGAAACATTCCATTCCACTGCCGAAGATGCCGCAAAGATAGCGCTTGCTGCAAATGCAGGAAAATTAGTCATCGGACACTTTTCGGCACGATACAAAAACATAACTCCGCTGCTGAACGAAGCAAGGAATATTTTTCCAAATACCGAAGCGGCGGAAGATGGGGGGAAGTTTCAAGTTTCAAGTTTCAGGTTTCAAGTTTCAGGTTTCAAGTTAAAGTTTCAAGTTTCAAGTTTCAGGTTTTGAATTTTCAATTTTCAATTTTCAATTTTCAATTTTCATGGAAATTTTTTCTGTTGATTTGCGCCGTAGCCATAGGTGTAAGTTCATTGTTGTATACCAATAGTCTTGTAGGGATACTAAAAGTTGAAGAACGGAAGAGGTTAGAAATTTGGGTAGAAGTTTACAGGCTGATGAACGAAGAAGATACGGATTATCACAGTCTTGACCTGTATTTGAGGGTGATGGAAAACAATACAACGATTCCGGTAATCATTGTTGATAACAACCGGAACGTGAAGTTTTTTGCAAACCTTGATTCTGTAAAAATGTTGAACAATCCTAAATACGTATCACGTCGGTTAGAACAGATGGAAAGTAAATATGAAGCAATAGTTTTAGACGTTGCCGGGGATGAACAATATATTTATTATGATGATTCAGTCATTCTTAACCAGTTACCATATTATCCTTTTATACAACTTGGAATCATCACTTTGTTTATAGGCGTTGCTTACCTTGCTTTCAACGCATCGCGCAAATCTGAACAGAATCGCGTATGGGTAGGGCTGTCGAAAGAAACTGCGCATCAGTTGGGAACGCCGATATCATCGTTGCTTGCAATCACAGAGATACTCAAAATGCAGGTGCATGACCATGTATTGATAGCCGAATTGGAAAAAGACGTATCGCGTTTGAATGATATCACCGAGCGTTTTTCAAAAATAGGCTCTAAACCGGCAACTCCGCTAACCGATATAGGTCAAACCATCGCCAATAGCCTGAACTATATACGTAAACGTTCGTCAGACAGAGTAACTTTGCTTTATAACCAACCAGCCTATCCGGTGATGGTTCCGCTGAACGAGCAGTTGTTCGGCTGGGTAATTGAAAATTTGTGCAAAAATGCGTTAGACGCAGTTGCCGGAGCCGGCGCTATCAATATAGCGCTAAAACAAACGCCCGAACAGGTTATTATTGATATCTCCGATACAGGAAAAGGAATACCAAAACGCAGATTCAAAACAGTATTCAAACCCGGATACACTACCAAATCAAGAGGATGGGGACTTGGATTGTCGCTTACAAAACGCATTGTCGAAGATTATCACAATGGACGCATCTTCGTCTTGCGTTCTGACACCGACAAAGGAACGACTTTTCGTATTGTGTTGAAAGTATGATTTTTTTTTGCCAAAATATAAAAATATTTCAAATATTGTATTATCTTTGCACAAATTTTTAATCAGTATATAAAATATCAATATGGTTTCATACAAAGATTTAGGATTGGTGAACTCAAAAGAGATTTTCGCCAAGGCATTTCAGGGAAAATATGCTATTCCTGCGTTCAATTTTAACAATATGGAGCAGTTGCAGGCTATTATTTCGGCTTGTGTAGAACAAAAATCGCCTGTCATACTTCAAGTTTCGAGTGGCGCCCGCAAGTACGCCAATCAAACCCTGCTCAAATACATGGCGCAGGGAGCAGTTGAATACGCAAAGGAATTGGGTTATGCCATTCCTATTGTGCTACACTTGGATCATGGCGACACATTTGAACTTTGCAAATCGTGTATCGATTTCGGTTTTTCGTCGGTTATGATAGACGGCTCGCATCATCCTTACGAAAAGAATATAGAACTGACCGCAAAAGTGGTGGAATATGCTCACAAGCACGATGTCACGGTTGAAGGCGAATTAGGCGTGCTGGCAGGTATTGAAGACGATGTTCAAGCCGAACATCACACATACACAGAACCCGATGAAGTTGAGGATTTCGTGAAAAAAACGGGCGTCGATTCATTGGCAATTTCCATAGGCACTTCACACGGGGCAAACAAGTTCAAACCTGACCAATGCACCCGCAACGCAGAAGGTATACTCGTTCCGCCGCCGTTACGCTTCGATATTCTCGAAGAAATTGAAAAACGCATACCCGGCTTCCCGATTGTTTTGCATGGCGCATCATCGGTACCGCAAGATATGGTGGCAGTTATAAATAAGTATGGCGGAGCTTTGAAAGATGCAATAGGCATCCCCGAAGAGCAACTGCGCAAAGCGGCTGCATCGGCTGTATGTAAAATAAACATCGACAGCGACGGACGTTTGGCAATGACGGCTTCCGTTAGAGAAACGTTTGCAAAAAGTCCCGCAGAATTTGACCCGAGAAAATATCTTGGACCTGCACGTGATGCCTTGAAAAAACTGTATATGCACAAACTTACGGAAGTTTTGGGCAGCGCAGGTAAGGCGTGAGGCTATTTGTTACAGCAATATGATTTTTTCGACGGGAACTTAAACTTGAAACTTCAAACCTGAAACTTCAAACTTGCCGCCCCGCCGCCGCTTGTAATGTATTTCGCAGCAAGGATACGATTGTCATCGGTCCTACGCCTCCCGGAACGGGTGTTATGTAGCTGCATTTTGGCGATACTTCGTCGAACTTTACATCGCCTTTGAGTTTCCATCCCGATTTTGTTTCTGCCGACGGTACGCGGGTTGTGCCTACATCTATTACTACCGCGCCTTCCTTTATCATGTCGGCTGTTACAAATTCAGGTTGTCCCAAAGCGGCAATGATAATATCCGCTTGACGCGTTATTTCCGGAATGTTTTTTGTGCGGCTGTGGCAAATGGTTACCGTGGCGTCTCCGGTAGCGGCTTTTCGAGCCATGAGGATACTTACGGGCTTGCCCACTATGTTGCTGCGTCCAAGTACAACGCAATGTTTACCCCGCGTATCAATACTGTAACGTTTCAGCAGTTCGATGATACCTGCCGGCGTTGCCGAAACAAAACACGGCAACCCTATCATCATGCGTCCTGCATTTACCGGATGAAAGCCGTCTACATCCTTTGACGGCGATATGGCTTCGATGATTTTTTGTTCGTCAATATGTTTTGGCAACGGCAATTGAACGATGAATCCGTCTATGTTGCTATCAGCGTTAAGGCTGTCAATCCGGCGCAACAATTCTTCTTCCGTAACATCGTCTCCGTAGCGAATCACTGTTGAATCGAAACCTGCCTGCTCGCAAGCCTTCACTTTGTGCGCCACGTATGTTTCGCTGGCTCCATCGCTTCCCGCCAATATAGCCGCCAAATGAGGCGCCCTTAGACCACGCAACTTCATTGCGTCTACTTCTGACTTTATTTCTGCCTTTATTTCATCGGCAACCCGCTTTCCGTCTATCAACTGCATCATTATACTGTTTTTGGTTATTTTTTTGCAAAAATACAAAAAAATGGATAACATTTACAAAACAGTACTTTTTGTATTGAAAAATAGTTGGATAAACCTTAACTTAATCTACTTCGACATAATAGTATCTAAATGAGGACGTAACAGTATAATTTATACAAAATTCGCGACGATGTTTCACAAGAAAAGCACAAAAAAATGATTTTTTTTTCATTTTTATTTGAGTATTTGCAGTTAAATATCTATTTTCGTGCTTTCATTTTTGATGTAAATTTTAGTTCTATGACAAATCATATACAAGAAGAATTCGAAGCAGAAATATTTCAAGACAATTTGTCGTCGATTGATGACGTTCAGGAATCTGAAGATCTTGTTGAATCGGAGTTTGCCGAAGAAACGTTTGCCGAAGAAACGATGGTTAATTACGAAGGTTTAAGCCGTGAGGAAATGGTGGAGCGTTTTCGTGAGTTGCTTGATGATGACGATGACGATATTGACGTCGTTCGTGAGGAATTGGACGCTATCAGGGTTTATTTTTACCGAAGCCTTGAAGCGGAAAAAGAGTTGAAACGTGTTGAGCATCTTGAAAAGGGTGGTTCTGATGTTGATTTTGTTTTTGAAGACGAGCAGGAGTCTATCTTTAAAAATTTAGTTGTCAGGTATCGTGAAGTTCGCAGTATACAAAATGAACGTATAGAAGCTGAAAAGCAAAAAAACCTCGAAGAGAAGCTTAAAATCATTGAAGAATTGAAGGATTTGGCAAAAAGTTCCGAATCTATAAGCGAGACTTTCAATCAGTTTAGAAGTTTACAAAACCGCTGGCGTGCAATCGGACTTGTGCCTCTAAATGAAGTTAAAAATCTATGGAACACTTACCAGCATTTTGTTACGCTTTTCTACGATTATATCAAGATAAACAAAGATTTGCGCGACATGGATTTCAAACGAAACCTTACGGCAAAAATAGAGATGTGCGAAAAAGCAGAATCATTGTTGCTCGAACCGTCAATCGTAACCGCTTTCCGAAAATTGCAAGCCTATCATGAGCAATGGCGCGAAATAGGTCCGGTGACACAAGAAATGCGCGTAGAAATTTGGGAACGATTCAAAGCCGTATCATCGCAAATCAACAAGAAACATTCGATTTATTTCGAAAAGCAAAAAGAAACGCAAAATAATAACAGAGAAGCCAAAGAAGCCCTTTGTGAAAAAATTGAAGAAATCCTTCAACGTCAAATTGTTTCAACAACACAATGGATAAAAAACACACAGGAAGTGCAAGAAGTTCAAAAGTTGTGGAATACTATCGGGGCAGCCAATAAGAAAGATAACAGCAAACTATTCAGGCGTTTTCATTTATTGTGCGATAAGTTCTTTGCCATGAGACGCGATTTTTCAGAAAATAAAAAAGAAGAACAGGAAAATAACCTGCAAATGAAGCAAGACCTTTGCGTACAGGCGGAAGCGTTAAAAGACAGTACGGAATGGAAGGCTACTACCGAAGAATTTATACTGCTTCAAGACAAATGGAAGGGAATAGGCATGACGCCTACAAAACACCGCGATGCAACATGGAAACGTTTTAGGGATGCGTGCGACTATTTTTTCGAACAAAAGGCAAAATATTATTCGGCAATAGATTCCGAAAACGAAAGCAATCTGAAAGCAAAACAGGCGTTGATAAAGAAAATCAGAAATTTTCGACATTCGAATAATCCTAAGGAAAATTTCGAACAATTGAAGGAATTGCAGCGTCAATGGAGTGAAATAGGGTTTGTGCCGATGAAACACAAGCAAAAAATACAGGACGATTATCGCGAAGCCATTAACAAACAATTTGAATCTTTGAAATTGGATGACGGAGAAAAAAACCAAATGATGTACAGAAACAAAATCGAATCAATTTCATCAACGCCCAAATTGCGCGGAAAACTTGGTTCGGAACGCGACAAGTTGATGCGTAGATACCAACAGTTGCAAAGCGACCTGTCGGTGTGGGAAAACAATATCGGATTCTTCTCAAAATCAAAGAAATCAGAAGCGATGGTTGCAAGTGTTCAAAGAATGATTGAAGACGGAAAAGCCGAAATTAAGGATTTGGAAGAAAAGATAAAAATAATTGATTCGGTGGATAGATAGATAGATAGATAGTTGTACGCAAGCGGGCGAGAGCGCGGGCGACAGAGTTGCAGAAACCGCGAAGACTTTAACGTTAAGTACAGCGTAAAAATGAATTTTAATTTTTTTTATTTTTATTAATAATAGTAATAATATGTTTAAAATGAAGTATTTAATATTCAAAATGATGATTTCCGTGATGATTTGCGGAGTAATGATGGTAAGTTGCGGCGGTGGAAGTAGTTCCCAATCAACGCCCAAAACCGAGCAGGAGGTTAGCAGTAGCAGTGGTAATGACTATAAATCATTGGCACAGCAAGGCGTTGAACTGTTGCTGGAAGGAATGCAAATGAGCGGTGCAGACGCTGCAAGAAGGGAAGCATTCCAAAATAAATCGGATGCACTTGCGCAAAAGGTTAATCAGTTGTCAAAAGAAGACAAGGCGCTCTATGACGCTGAATTTGCACGACTTGCGAAAGAAGCAAGAGATAACAATTAATTTTAAAAGGAGGTTATAATGGCAAAACAAGGCGAAGACGGAATGTATGTATCCTATGACGGTGTAAAACATATCAATGAAACAGAGGCAGACCGTGTAAACTCTGAAGGAGCAGCCGGTTCACGCGACCACTACGGCAACAATGTAAACATGACCTTTACTTCAAGTTCAAATTCGAGTTCAAACGCCCCTTTAGTTACAAAATTTAATGTACATACGGAAATTGACCCAATTGTAAAAGAAGCGAGTGAACATGAATATCGAGGCGAATACGAAAAGGCAATTGAATTGTACACAATGGCTCTTTCAAGGGTTATGGACGAGTACGGAACAAATGCATTATATGCCTTTCGGCACCGTGCCATTTGTTTTAATCACGTGGGCAATTACGAACTTGCGCTCGAAGATTGTAATAAAGCAATTGAGTTAGACCCTATGCTTGTGGAAATTTTAGAGAGTATTGCCTTTACACGTGGATATGCTTATGAACATTTAGCGTTAGATGAAAAAGACGAAAACGCGCGTTTAAAATATAGAAAACGTGCCATCAAGTTCTATAAATATTCTGCGAACTATGGGAATATGCAAGCGTTGGCAAACCTCAAAGGAATGGGGATTGATTTTATTCCCTTCAATAGCAAACACCCCATATCGTATGGTAATCCCGGACAGGGCAGTAAGATGCTTTTCAGCGTTATCAGCGCTATAATCACAGGTTGTCTGCTATGGTCATATCCTAATGACAGTATGTTTCGCTGGCCATGTTTTTTCATCGGTTGCGGTCTTGGTTTTGGCGCCGGTATGTTGTTTTTGGGAAGCAAATTTTATATCAATCTTGTCAGGTTCATCATTTGTCTTGTTGCAGGTGTTTTTATTTCTTTTACGCTGACATGGTTGATTACTCCATTATCTTACTTTATCAGTTTTACCGGAAATAATCTTTATTTTACATTTGTTGTTGCGGGAACATTGTTCACCGCTTATCAATGGCGAACAAAACTAAAAATATTGTGGATACCGCTTATAGCGCTTATTCTTGGCGGTGCAACAGCAATATTTTTTGAAATGAAATCTCAAGCAACTAACAAAGAGCAAGGTATCACTTTTACGGCAACGCGACAAGTACAAAAGGATTTATTGGCTCATTTTCCCGCAAACACTGTTATCACCATAGATGCTGATTTGAGCGCCGATTACTCTTGGAGTAAACTGTACAAAGAACCTTCTGAAAAATCGGATATAATCAGAGAACTTAAACAGGGTGAAAAATTAACCTTAACAGGTGAAGTGCGATTTGAAAGTAAATATCGCGCAAGTATTGACAAGGTATGGATGCAGGTAGATGATAAGGGTACTATTGGATGGTTTAATACGTTAGCCTTGGATGGTTCATTTCGAGCAAATTTCTCTGAATAAAGGTATCATTTCTTTATTGTCTACCTCGTTACAAAAAATTTTTCCTTCTTGTTTTTGTAATTCTCAAAAATTACATCTATCTTTGCAAAAATTTTTTAACCAAAATAAGTATATCAATATGAAAACCAGATGTTTTGTTTTTATTTTATCGGTTGTTATGATGTCTGCCTGTGGCGGCGGCTCAAGTAAAAGTAGCTGTTCGGAAGGCGAGTCGGCATGCTGTAAGGAAGATGCAGTTTGCGCGTCTGCAGCTAATGCACAGAAAACCATCATTGCGCAGGTTTTTATCAAACCTGAACATGTAGACGCCTTTTTGGCATCTACCACAGATTTAATTGCAAAGTCGCGTGCCGAAGAAGGTTGTATAACCTACAATCTGTATCAGGATCCTAATGACAGTACCAAACTTTTGTTCTTTGAAGAATGGAAAAATCAGGCAGCAATAGATTTCCATTTTGAAACCGAACATTTCAAAAATTTCGGCAAAATGTTGGAAGAGTTTGCATCGGCAGAGCCTGTTATAACGATTCTGTAAACGCCCGATTCTGACAACTTTGGCGGCAATAGCACATAAGAAACGCTAATGCCGGCTTGTTGTTGTATTTCTCCCTTTTTCTGCGGAATTATTGCAAAAGACGATCATTGTCATCTCAACTCCTGTTCAAGCGTATCGACAACTATTTTTAAAGTTTTTATTCGGGCGTATCTTTTATTGTTTGATTCCACCACAGTCCATGGTGCGTAATTTGTGCTTGTTCTGCCTAACATCTCGTCTACCGCTTTCTCGTATTCGTCCCATTTAGCGCGGTTTCGCCAGTCTTCTTCTGTTATCTTGTATTGCTTCAAAGGGTCGGAATCGCGAAGTTGGAACCGTTGTAATTGCTCGTCTTTGTCAACATGCAGCCAGAACTTGAAAATAATAGCGCCGTGATTGTGCAAGTGCATTTCCATATCGTTTATTTCTTCGTATGCGCGTTGCCATTCATCGTCGGAGCAGAATTTTTCGACGCGCTCAACCAGAACGCGTCCATACCACGAACGGTCAAAGATGGCGATGTGTCCATCTTTGGGCATCGATTTCCAGAAACGCCACAGATAATGGTGCGACAATTCGACCTGCGAAGGCGCGCTGACAGGTATTACCTCATACCCGCGCGGGTCAAGATTTTGTGTCATTCGACGAATATTGCCGCCTTTACCGGCAGCGTCCCATCCTTCATAAACGACAACAACAGCCTTGCGTTTGAGGTAAAGTTTATGCTCAAGATTCGACAGTTTATTTTGATAATAACTGAGTTTTTCCTTATACTCGCCCGGAGATATTTCCTTATCGGGATTCACCGAACTTAACAAGCCGGCAAACTTGCTGTGGTGCGCCAACTCTTTTTTCGCTTTGGCGGGCGAAGGATTTTCTTTCCGGTTGATAAGTTTTTCAATCTTATTTATCAAGATTTTGTAAATCTTTACGGTAGCGTAATGTATATTGTGCGCTTCAATTATATTCCATTCGCTGAAATCAAAACTGCTTTTATGTATCATATCTTCAAAATATTTCAGATGTTTTTCATAATCGCGGTTTTGGAGCAAATCATGTTTGTCTATACGCCACTCTGTATCGGGATTTTCCAGCAGTTTGTCGAAACGATACTTTTGTTCTTCCTTGCAAATGTGAAGAAAAAATTTGACAATAAGGGTTCCGTCATATGTAAGTTTTCGTTCGAATGATTCGACGTCGTAATAAAATCCGTTTCTTTCTGCATGTGAAAGCGGTCTTTTTTCCAAACGTTCGGGAAGGGCATAGCGATGCCAACTTTTATCAAATATTGTTATCCTTCCTTTTGCGGGAGTTTTCCTCCAATAGTCCCACAAAAACGGGCGCATTGCAACCTCTTCGGGGATTTTGTCCATCGAATAGACGTTAAAATGACGCGGGTCAAGAGGATAAAGAATTTTTGAAATGCACGTGCCTTTGCCCGATGCGCCCCATCCTTCAAACACTATTACCACCGGAATTTTCAAATCAGTCAATTTTTGCTGAAGTTCGGCAAGACGCCTCTCCAATATTTCCATTTCTGATTTGTACTCCTTTTTTGTCAAAGCGGGAGTCAGGTCGATATTTTTCAGCAAACCGTCTCCTGCCATATCTATCTTATCTTTTTTATCTTTTGCCATTTCAATTATATTCATCACTATCACCATATTCATCCAACACTGCACGCCAGCTTTTTTCGTAGACAGGATTACCGCAATCAATACATTCGTAATCTGTTCTGCTCCACGGAGGCTGCTCAAGACGAACATATTTTTCATTTACGCCGTCACTGCCACAATTACTACACTTTTCAAGCCACATCTTACTGTAAGCCATTACGTGCATATCATCATGTTCTAATTGATACTCCATAACTTTCAATTTTCAATTTTCAATTTTCAATTATATCAGTTGTTTTCCATAAAAGAAAAAACCAATACCCGCAATAATTCGCCGTTTCTGTTTGATATCGGGATATACCTGTGATGAAAGGCTTTTATTTTGCCTTCTACTTCTACCTCTTGAATAGAATCCCAAATTTCTCTTCTTGCAACGGCGCCCCATGCCAAATCATATTCTTCCTGACTTATAAATTCCGAATCGTGTTTTCCTATGAATGCCGAACGTTCAACGCCAAACAATTTCAGGAAACTGTCGTTTATTGCAGTTATATAGCCATCGGGCGAAAACTCATAAATGCTGAATGTATCGAAAATTGCATCCCGAAATTGTTGCATCTCGTATTCTTTTTCTTCGCTAATATCCTGCATTTCGCCCATTTGCGACACTGTTTCCTGAAGTTCGACTTCGCGGCGACGCATCTCTTCTTGCGTAGCGTTCATCTCTTCCATGTTTTGACGAAGTTCTTCTTCCTGATTAAGCATCTCTTCGGTTTGCATACGGGTTCGGTCTAACAGTTTGGTAGTACGCAGGTTTATGCGCACGCTAGAAATTGTCGAGGCGATGCTTTCGCTTAATTTTTCTACAAATTCACGTTGATACGACTCAAATTCATAGAATGATGCAAGTTCGATAACGCCGAATATTTCGTCGTTCACTTTCAGCGGACAGATAAAAATCGCAGTCGGATTGGCTTTGCCCAGACCCGAAGTTATATTAACGTATGTGTCGGGAACATCGGTAATGTAAATTGGCGCGCCTTCCACAAAACATGTGCCAACCAATCCCTCGCCAATGTTAATTTGTTTTTCCGAATGTTTTTTGCGGTCGTAAGCGTAACAGCCTTTCAGTTCCAAAAGGCGTTCATCTTCGTTTTCGGCTTCGTTCACTATGAATATGCCACCTTGATTGGCGTTCAAATATTTGACCATGTTGCTGATAACGTTGTATGTTAGCGCTTCCATATTGTTGTTGTCTTGCCGCAGAATTTCGGCAAATTTTGCTAAACCGGCGGTTCCCCAGCTGCGCTGTTTTTCTTCTCTGTCGCGAATTGACTGCTGGCTGGCTGCTTCCTGAAGGCTTCGGCTCATGTCCAACAACGAATTGCCTAATACATCGCCATCGCTCATCAATTGATATTCAACGTTGAAATTGCCTTGCCCCACGTTGTGCGCAAAATCAGCGGTACGCTTCAAACCTTCTACTAACAGGTTCAGTTTGTTCTTCATTTTCCCGATTTCATCTTCGCTTCGATGCTCGTCGATATCCATATTTAAATGTCCAAGCGAAAGTTTTTCGATGACGCCTGTTATGCCCGAAATATTTTTCAATAGCGGCAACATTAGCAACCATCCGGCAAGCGCTATGATGATAACGCCCGCGAGACAGTAGACAATCAGATAAGTTGCGGTTTTTTGTGATTTTTCGTATATTTCCGACAAAGGCACGTCCATTGCGTAGAACCATGCATTGTTACCAACGCCGAACTGAACCGGAATATATACTTTGTACACGTTCTTACCTTCGAACTGATATATTCCGTCGAACATTTTTCCTTCGGGCAGCCGGTCTAAAATTTCGCGATTTCCGTATTCTGCCGTCAAGCCTATCCTTTCAGAATCGTGATAAACGGCTACTATGCCTTTGTCGGTAACAAGTTTACCCGTTGTGTTGCTATTCAGGTCGTTTATCATCTGACCCAATTCATCGGCATAAAAATCGGTGCCTATCACGCCGATAAATTTGCCTTGCACCATGATAGGCACTGAAATACTGAACATGTGTATTTTTTCGCCGTTGACCTCGTCCCAGTATGGCTCGGTAATCATTTCGCGTCCGGTTAATTTCGGTATGGCGTAATAATCTTCTTCTACGTCTTGTTCGGTTGTTTCCTCTTCCAATATTCCATCGGCAAACCAAGGAACAAAAACGCCGTTTTCATCGCTTCCCCTTGTGTTTCTAAATAAATCGTCCATTCCGTCTAAAGCGTTTGGTTCTAAGCTTAACCAAAGATTACCCAAACTTTCTTCTTTTTTGAGCATCATTTCCATTTCTGCCAATAACAGTTCCCGCTTTTTTTCTCTGGGAACGACGTCTGTTTCGGCTATCATTTCAACAATCCCCGAATAGGCGCGCACTACGCTTGCCGAAGCGTTGATTTTTTCAGCAAGGCGGTAGCCGGCGTCTTCGGCTGACAGACGCGCAATCTCCGTCGAATCTTCAAACGACATCGAACGCAACGGCGAAAGCAGCAATATACATATTAACGCAAGCGCTAAAAGGCTTGCAAACCCTATCATCAAAGGAACTTTGACTTTTACTGATAAATTTTTATACTTCATTTTTAAGAATACAAATTTGTTTAAAAGTTTTACAAAAATTTTTGCAAAGATAAATAATCTTGTGTTCATTATCGTCAAAATGATAAAAAAAAATTGTTTTTGTTGCTATACACGGCAAATAGCATGTACATTTTACGAAAATGAACACGGAATTGACGAAAATGAACACGGAATTTACGAAAATGAACACGCAATTTGCGAAAAAACACAAGGGAAACCTTCCGACAAAGTATTTGTAACGAAATAAACTGACACTACGCGCGTCATTGCGGGCTTGACCCACAATCTCATAAAACAAAATAGTTTTTGTAATTGCATCCAAACATTTTTTTGCCACGAAAAACACGAAATATCACGAATAACAGTCTTATTTTCGTAAATTACGTGTCCATTTTCGTAAATTACGTGTTCATTTTCGTAAACCCTGTGTTCATTTTCGTAAATTATATACGCTGTTTGTGGCATATATTAAGGAAAAAAAAATATTTTTCACTTTTGACGATAATGGACACGAGACTATTTATGTTTGTGGCGAAATTTGAAGTTTCAAGTTTGAAGTTTCATGTTTCAAGAGTATTTTTAATGTATAATATAAATTAGTATCAAAACATGAGTAAATTTATTTTAAATGGCAACGGCGTACAAGGTATGCCAAACAGCTGCGGAGAAAAAACCGTTGAGTTTAAATCTGTGGCGCCGACCCCGATAGGCGGGGTTGAGTATTCTAAAAAACCTTGCGAAAGCATGATTGGGGCGTTGCCTCATGCGCCTGTGGAAAGGCAAAGAAAGCGAATAACGACAAGGTTTACGAAGGTGGCGATGATTGCGATGGTAATCTTATTGGCGCCACTATGGGTGACAGCGCAGACAGCGCAGGACGTAGCCGATGAAATAAACGGCTTTACGAACGGCGTTGGCGAATTGGCGGCGGTAGTTGATGGCGACGTCGTTACGGTAACAGGAAGTATGAGCGACGTTTGGCAGGCTCTTTCTTTGACTATCCCCGAAGATGTGACCGTAGAGTGGAAGGCAACTTTCACAGGAAGCAGAAGCAGTGGTCCGGTAATGGAGTTATCAGATACAAGTCCTGCCGGTACGTTTGACGTACAAGCAGGCGGGCTGATAATGAATACAGGCTCATTTGCCGTCAGAAGTATGGGAGGACACGTATTTAACATCAAGGACGGCGGCGTTGTGTTGGGAAACTCAAACGACGTCTTGGGTTCGATTGTCGGCGGCGGCTTTACTGCAGATAACGTTAGCGGAACCGGAACGCTAATCAATATCGACGGCAGTAATTTTTTGGTCGGCAGTCTTAACGGACTTCTTACCATTCCCGAAGATATAGCCTATTGGGATAATGATGGTGAAGCGAGTGGCGTAAGATTTGAAAATGGCACGAATACCGGATTTGTTGAAATCTCGGGAGCGTCGGTAGTATCGGAAATACCCGCTAAATCGGTTATAGAAAGCGTTGAGATAAGCGGCGATCTGGCGTTCTTTGCAGGGCAGGGATGGACAGACGGAGCAGAAGGTAAAATTCCGCTTAATGTTACCATTAAGGGTAATTCGGATGATGAATATTATAACTGGCATACCAATTTAACCGCTTTTTCCGCTGATTATCCGGTTAAGTTGGTTATTTCGGGCGATGACAATGATAAAGCGAAATTCGGAATTTGGGGCAGTATCTCCGCGTATGTGCAAAATTCTATTGCGCCCGAATATTTGCTGACTTCCGCTTCGTCTGGCAACGATTTATCTTTTACGGTGTATGTGGGAATAAATGAGAATTTGATGAAATGGTGCGAAGATGAATACGGCGCTCGTTATAGTAATTTTTGTAACGACCCGGAGAATAATTATGCCTTTATACCGACAGGCGCATTAACGGGGGATGAAACTCTCACTGTTACCCTGCACATAGGCGACGATGATTTCGTTTCCAACACAATTCCAATTCTTATGGTAAATCCCACCGACCCGCTGACTGCGCTTTCGATGCAAGACCATTTCAACGACCAACTCTTCGGAGTGTATTTCTTTCACGGCGATACCAAAGAAGCCGTTGAAGAAAGAGGAATGAGAATGCGTCTACAAGCGGAAAAAACTCCGTTCTGGAGTAACGAGCAGGTGATATGGTCTATTGAAGGCGCTGCAGCTGCAAAGTATGAACTCTGGGACGCACAAACAGATGGAAATGTTGTGCCATTTGACGTTG
>Ga0099364_10007481_pt1 | contig 15585 bp, 13 predicted proteins | sample TergutTh196P3_FD_73070 | JGI IMG/M metagenome (GOLD analysis project Ga0099364, IMG submission 73070) | Microcerotermes parvus P3 segment gut microbial communities from Pointe-Noire, Republic of the Congo - Th196 P3 | ecosystem: Host-associated > Arthropoda: Insects > Digestive system > Gut ... | reverse complement strand
AGTTTTCAACGTCGTCCATTGTGCTGCGATTGATTGTTTTTTCATCGTTGTCGTCAGAATCTCGTGCGCATAGATCAAAACTGATGTCGTCATCATTCAAACGTATGCTGTCGATGTTTTGTCTTCCAATAAAAACGTCCAGCAAATCGGGAGCTGCATTGATGTTTTCAGTCATTTTGAATTTTCGCGTGAGGTCAGAAGTGGGGCAAAATCCATCATCGCATTTTACAATAGAGCAAGGAATACGGGAAGTCCCTCTAAAAAAGACTCAGTGCGATGAAGTCGGCGTTTGACTCCTGATACAACAGATTCAGTGATTGAAAATTTGTTTATGCGCATGCAATTTTCAACCACTGATTTTTTTGGAAGAAAATAGAGCGTCATCGCAGTCATTGCGATGATGCTCTCGTCAGTGTTTCCCGGACCAGTTTTAGCGAACGAGGCGTGAAGTGTTCTATGGAGGTATTATCTCCGTAGAGTCTGTCGAGGAAATCCAGGACGACGGTTCGATAGTGAGCGTATTCTGTTGCGTCGGTGTTTGCCGACGCATTGTCAAGGAAATCTCGCGGACTGTAACGTGCTGCTCCTCTTTTGGTACAGGGACTCCTGTAGGACTCGCCTGAATCTCGGCCAAAAGGCGAGCATAAGCGATTTTTGACTCATCGGAGCCGTAGCGTCCGAGATAATGACTTTTGCCGCCATAATAGACGACGGTGTATTTGTCTATTTTGGAATACTTCGGCGGGCGATTGTTCAATTTTGGCATAGTGCGTACCTCCTTCGGTGCCGAAATTGTTTGAGGGGCCCATCCTGTATGGGTTTTCGGCAAACGCAATAACCAAAATCGCCCTGCTTATATCAGGGCTCACAACCGCCGCAAAGCATTGTATTGTAAGGGTTTCCCCTATCGAGGACGACGGGACTCGAACCCGCAACCACCGGATCGACAGTCCGGTACTCTGACCAATTGAGCTACGCCCCCTGATACGCTCCTTCCCAAATTCTACTCCAACTGCAAATTATTGCAAGGCGGAGAGTACCAAATACCATCCGCCAACCTGTTCATTCCGAAAATTCCCCTGGAAAATCCCGATGATCATTCAATTTCAATACCTGTCCCGATGCGATCGGCCACCGCCAAATCCACCGCCGCCGCCTCCACCAAAGCCGCCGCCCTGGCCACGCGGCGGTCTGTCGCGTGCCTCGTTGACCTTCAACGTCCGCTCGCCCACACTCGCTCCATCAAGTGCCTGAATTGCCGCATTCGCCTCTTCGGCATTGGGCATTTCCACAAAGCCGAACCCCTTTGATCGGCCGGTGTCCCGATCCGAAATAATGTCTACTCGCCCCACTGTGCCGAAGCGCTCGAACTGTTGTCGCAAATCGTCCTCGTTGGTACGATATGCCAAATTTCCTACGTAAATGTTCATGAATTTTCAACCTTTTGCCGCCGGAAATCCAGTTTTCGTAACACTTCTTTTGGCGGCGAGCAGAAGCGACCTACGATGCCCAAAACCAAGGCGGGCATAACTCCTTTCGAGTCATCGAACTGACCCTACCCTTTCGATGTTCGCGACTCTCCTGCCAACAATAGTCTGCCAAAGAAAACAACGCAAAACGGCTACACGGACTGCGGCCATTGTACCTCATTTCGGAAACGTGTCAAGCGGGAGAATTCGCCTGCGGAAGCCGACGGATTTCCTGCAGATTTCCTGAACAAAAACGGGCGCCAGCGTGCTTTCAATTTTGCTCTGGACACTTTTTCGTCATTCCGGCGCAAGCCGGGAACCAGACATTGCGTGCGATGCTGGTTCCTCTGGATCCCGGCTTTCGCCGGAATGACGTGGGAGCAGGCGGCACACCTCTTGACGATGCCTTCCCCGGGTGGTACGATGGCGGTCAACTTGTTTGGAGGCCCTGCCATGTCCCAACGTTGTCCCGCATTTTTTGGGTTTGCCTTCCTCTTAGTAAGCATCATTGCCGTCTTAACAACGGTTTGCATTGCCAACGACAATGCAAAAGCACTCGCCCTCTTGAAAGGAGTGGAGAAGGAACGTTTGCAATATGATTCTTTTCATATCCGCTATGAAGAACATCGGCCAGCGGAAGAACAAACCATAGAACAAATTGTCGATTTTGATAAAGGCAAAATCCGCAAAAATCATTTTTTCAATGACTCTCCTTCAGGAAAAAGGTCCATTCTGCTGGAAGATAAGATGTATTCTATGACCTCTCACGATGATAGGCACGTGGCCATTGTAGAACATCAATCAAATAATGCTTATGCAGCGGAAATATATGATCCTCGCATACTTGGGCTTGCCGACATGATGAATCACCGCATTGACGTTCGTGACTGCCTTCTTTATACAGGAAGAAGTAACTTTTCCGTTTCCCGCGAAAATTTAGATGGCCGTCCGGTTTTTGTTGTCGAATGTCGGGATGGTGCAGATAACGGTTTCGCTCATTTCAAGTTGTACATTGAAGAGCCGGGCTTTCGATTGATAAAAAAAACAGTGGAGTCGGAGTTTGGAAGTGTTTATATCTCGAATGACTACTCGGAGCGAAAATTTCTTCCTTTTCCGACAAAAACTCGCATTTACCGCACCGATGCAGATGGAAATGTCGTTTTTGACCAGCATTTTACCGTAAAAGAGTTCCAAACCAAGAGGTCATTTCCGCCGGAAACATTTACATTGGCGGGACTGAATCCGCCGTTAAATTCGGACATCGTTGATTACCGTTCCAGCCGTCGGCTGGGTTACTGGGATGGCGAAAAAATTGTTGACAATCCTGTCGAGATATCGGCACAGGAATTGCGGGAACTGATGAGGTCGCCGCAACGGGGGCCGGTGCAATACCTCGGTATCGGCATTGGCGGTGCGATGATTCTGTTGGGACTCTACCTGTTTTTGCGAAGGCGATTGGGCGTGTAAGCAAAAAAAGGTAAGCAAAACTGCTGGACATTGGAGTCCGATGTCTGGCGTGGTAAAATTACTGGGAATGGATTGCCAGAGGCGTCCTAAACAAAAAACAAAGGAGTTGCACTGTACTATGACACATAAACACCTGATCTACGTGTTTTTGATTTGCATTTTTTGCTTTTCGATTGTTCGTGAAGTTTATGCAGATCCTTCGGCATTAGCCCTTCTCAGAGGAGTTGAGGTCGAGAGGATGAGGTATGAACCGATCCAGGCTAGGTTCACTATACAATATATCAATGACGACGATTTCGGAACGATTACCCGTTCCTACTTCGCGGAGGTTGCAGGAAGTTCACGCCGGTTTGAAGTTTTCGCGACGGACAATTCCGACGTCTTTCCTGGGTCTGTCTCCATACTAAAGGATGGCGAAATTTATCATTATCGGCGTCGAGAGTCTGGCGGTGTGCGGCATTACGATTTAGCAGAGGCCGTTCGACGGGCGGATCTCGTCTATGATCCCAGGGTGCTAGGCTTGGTCGACAACCCGACCGCTGATACTACCGTCAGACAGTGCATGTTGTATGATGTTTACACGGACGTCTCGCTCGTTGGCCGGGCAGTGATTAACGAAACAAATGTTTGGCATGTTCGTTGCATCCATTTCTCTCAAGCGACAGCCGATTTTTGGATTGAAGAGCCATCATTTCGTGTCCACCGTAAGCAGGTTGAGACGGCAAGGCTCAATGTGATCATTGATTCAGTATTTGACTCTAAGAGTGTTGGTCCGTTTCCATCTGAGATTCGCATCAAACGTTTCGAAGATACCAAACAGGTCTTTAATAGAATCTTTCATATCGAAGAAATTGTACATGGGAACCCTATTACCCATGAGAGGTTTTCATTAACATCTATGGATTTGCCCATTAATACGGATGTCGTTGATTATCGCATTGGTAGACGTGTCGGCTACTGGGATGGCGAAAAAATTGTTGACAATCCTGTCGAAATATCGGCACAGGAATTGCGGGAACTGATGAGGCCGCCGCAACGAGGGCCGGTGCAATACCTCGGTATCGGCATTGGCGGTGCGATGATTCTGTTGGGACTCTACCTGTTTTTGCGAAGGCGATTGGGCGTGTAAGCAAAAAAGAGCAAGCAAAATGGGTGGGCAAAACGAGCCGGAATGGAGCCTAGCGGTTATACGCTTGCGGCGATGCCACTTTTTTCGCAAATTTTACCCATTTTCCCTAACCGGAAAAGTTGATTTTGCCGATATAACCAATACGACAGAAACTTTTGCTCCCCCAAACAATGTCATACGGCTTATACATCTCCTCCGAAGGCGCAATGTCGCAGGAATATCGGATGCAAACGATAGCCAATAACATTGCAAACCTCGAAACGCCCGGTTTCAAACGCGAAGTCGCTCTCCAAATGGCACGACATACCGTGTCCGTCTATCCACTCGGCGAAGTTCCCTTCGGCACCGGCCTGATGACCGACATCGGCGGCGGAGTGCATACCATCGGAACGCATACCGAATTCAAACAAGGTCCCATTATGGCGACCGAAATGAATTCCGACCTCGCCATCAACGGCGATGCTTGGTTCGTCGTTCGGGATGTCGCAAACGGCGAAGAATTTTTAACACGGGCGGGCAACTTTCAGGTCGATCGAGACGGCGTTTTCGTCAGCGAATGGGGCCGAAGCCGATTTCAACTGCTTGATACCGAAGGCGAACCGATTACGCTTCCGGTGCCGGATTCAAACACTTGGCACATCACCGATGACGGCGTTTTGCACGAATTCGGCGTTGGCCGGGTGCAGCAGATTGCTCTTGTCCAGCCGGACGACTTGAAGACGATGGTCAAGATTGGCGAAAATGTTTATCGTTTGGATGTGCCTGACGACGAGTTGGGTTATTTCGACATTCCTGAGCCGATGCGTCCGCAGATTCGTTCGGGGCATCTTGAAATGTCGGCGGTGAATCCATCGACGGAGATGATAGAAATGATTATCGCGTCGCGTGCGGTGGAGACGAATGTCAAGATGATGCATGCCCAGGATGAGGCGACGGGTTCGCTGATCAATCGAGTGCTGCGTGTGGGATAGTGCCATATTGCGAATGGTGTGGATTCGTTCTCGTCATCCCGGCACAGGCGTCGTCATCTCGGCCTTCGCCGGGATCCAGACATTGCGTGCGATACTGGTTCCTCTGGGTTCCGGCTTTCGCCGGAATGACAATGTGTGCACCGGAATGGCGGTTTTGTCCATTGCAACACGCGAAACGCTCTAATACGGCAGCGAAAACGGCCCGCCGGTTACGGCCGCGAGATACTGCTCACGCGTTTTTTGGTCGGGACACTTGATATTATGACTGCCGACCTGATTCTCGACAAGCGTGCAGCCCTTGCCCTTAACCGTATGCGCAATGATCATCGTCGGCTTGCCGTTTTTCTGCGATTTTGCCCCTTCGATTTTGGCAAAAAGAGCATCCCAATCATGTCCATCAACTTCGAGCACATTCCAGCCGAATGCCGACCATTTGTCCGTAAGCGGCTCGATTTCCAGGATTTCCGTGGTCGTTCCATCAATTTGCATCCGGTTATAATCCGTAATGGCAACCAGGTTGTCGAGTTTTTGGTGTGCGGCAAACATTGCGGCTTCCCAATTTTGCCCTTCGTTGGATTCTCCGTCGCCGATGATGCAAAAAATATGATGTTTTTTGCCGTCTTTTTTTGCGGCGAGAGCCATCCCGCAGGCCGCGGAGAGACCTTGCCCGAGCGAGCCGGTTGTCATATCAATTCCCGGCACCGTTCGGCCATCGGCATGACTCGGCAATTTGGTTCCGTCGGCATTGAGCGTCGGGAGCCAATCTTTGGGGAAAAATCCTTTGTAGGCCAGGGTTGCATAGAGAACGGGAGCGGCATGTCCTTTGGAAAGGACCAATCGGTCACGGCCATCCCATTTCGGATTGGCCGGATCGGTATTCATCGACCGGTAATAGAGGGTGAGCATAATTTCGGTAAGGGATAAGGCTCCGCCGATGTGCCCCGAGCCGCTTCGGCAAATCATGTCGGTCATCACGTACCGCAATTCTGCGGCGAGCGCATTCATTTTTTCCGGTTGAAACTGTTCTTTTTGTGCCATTGAGATTGGAGAACCCCCCGCTGTTTTGGAGCCTAAAGTCCCAGTATCGTAACGCCGGGGCATTGCTTTGTCAAGCCTCCAGTCGGCTGCCTACCAATTTGGAACTTGCAGTTGGCCCGGCGGACTGCTCCGCAGGATTGGCAAATCAGGTTCCATCGAGTACAATCGGAAAAAGTATCATTTCGCTAACTTCAATCAGGTTCGCATCGCAGATTGACGATAGACGACGATAAGGGAGGTTTCTATGCCGTTTCAACAAAAAAACATTTGCCGACAGTTCGTTGCGTTCTTGCTGTTCGTTGCTCTGCCGGGTTCGCTGTTTGCTCAAGCCGCTAATGAGACGACCGTAGCGACGGAAGTTCAGAATCTCTCTGCACAGGGTGGTTTTATCGGTTCCGGTAGGCCGGACGCTTTCGTAGGGGTTCATGAAGTTTACAACAGGACTTCCAGTGCCTCCAGAACCGCAAGCACTGCTCGGCTAACGACAACAACGAGACCGCGAGCCGCCGCAACGTCGTCCATCGCGACGCGACAGTCGGGAATGCTGGCCGGTACGGGCCAGTTGGGAACGCAAAACAACCAGACGGTTCGCTCTGCGACTGCGCTCGGCTTCGATAGGGCGACTTTCCCGATGCAAAGACTGTTGCCCATAATTGAAACCAATCTTGCACGAATACAGGGAATACAGGACGGCCAGGTTTCGTTCACGAATTCGCCGACCGGGACAACGGCCGTTCTGACGGGCACGGTTTCGTCCGAAAGGGAGCGGCGAGTGGCTCAACAACTGTTGCTTTTGGAGCCGGGTATCAACCGAGTCGAAAACAGACTCGATATTCGGTAGCGTTAGAGCGTGTTCATCTTTGCTTTTTGGAAAAAATCGTCATTCCGGCGAAAGCCGGAATCCAGCCGAGTGGCGTGCATTCCGTTTCCCTGGTTCCCGGCTTGCGCCGGGATGACGGAGGGGCGTCCAGCCCATTCTGAATATACTCTAGAGTGCCGTTCTATCCCGCCATCCTAAACAGCGGCAGCATCAGCGAGATGACCAGAGCGAGAATCATCGTTCCCAACCCAACCAGCATCAACGGCTCAATAAAACGCACGGCCAAATCCAATGCCCGCCAATTCCGCCGCTCCAACGAGTCGGAAATCTCCACCAAAATCGTGTCCAATGTATTCGCCTCCTCGGCGACGGAAATCATCTCCACAACCGTCCGAGGAAAACAGCCCGACTTCGCCAACGGATCGGACAAGCGAGAACCGCCGCTGATATTTTCCGTCGCCTTGACGATCGCATCCGACAAAATCTTGTTTCCCGCCGCCGCACCGGAAATTTCCAGCGACTTCATAATCGGAACCCCATTGCGCAAAAGCGTTCCCAAAATTCGGCAAAATCGGGCAATCGCAAAACCTTCATACACCTTGCCCGCAACGGGAATCCGCAGTTTGAAACGGTCTATCGCTCGGCTGCCCGTATGGGTACTCGACCAAAAACGAAACCAAACGACGCCGACGATGATGACGGGAACCGCGATGGTCAAAATGTACCGCATATTGTCAGAAATAAAGAGCAGCGTTTCCGTGGCAGCCGGCAATTCGCCCCGTCGCCGCATATCATCGAAGAGTCCGGCAAAACTCGGAACGATGAAAATCATGATGCCCGTCATGATCAATATCATTGCCGTCAAAAGCAATACGGGATAGGCCAGTGCTCCGACGATTTTGCCTTTGAGTTCATCCTGTGCTTCGGTATAGTCGGCAATATGATTGAGCGATTCCTCGAGAAATCCGCCTTCGCCGCCCGCTCGCACCATCTGAATCCCCATATCCCCAAAGATGTTATGATACCGTCCCATCGCTTCGGCCAGCGTTTCGCCTGCTTCGACTCGTCGATATATGCTGTCGATGACGAACTTCAGATTATTGTTTGCCGTTTGGTCATGCAGGATTTTCAGCGATTTCAGCAGGGGTACACCGCTTTTTAAGAGGTCGGCCAGTTGGGAGTAAAAGTTTGCGAGGAGTTGTCCGCTGACACGCCGGACTTTTCCGGTTGCGGCTTGTTGTAGGAGGGGTTTGACTTCGATTGGAAACAGGCCGCCGGCGGCAAGCGCAGCGACGGCTTCCGCTTCTGTAGCGGCATCGGCTTGTCCCTCAACTTTCGCTCCAAATTGGTTTCGGGCAGTGTAACGATAACTCGGCATAACGACCTTCCGAACAGAAACTGGATGTATTCTAGCACAAATTTGATACAATAAATAGAGAATGGAGTCTGTCCCATTTTGATCAGACTTGTTCGGAAAACCATCAAAATCGTCATTCCGACGCGAGCCGGAGCCCAGACATTGCGTGTGATGCCGGTTCCTCTGGATTCCGGTGTATGCCGGAATGACGAAAAATGTCCAATAAAGATACATTACAATATGTCGAAATTTGCAATTCCTGCCGCCTGGTATCGGGCCGTTTTTCTTTTTGTCTTCATTGCGGCCGCAGGATTGACCGCGGATTTGTATGCAAAAAACTGGGCATTTCAATCGCTGGGAATGCCGGGAACATATAAGGCACACGAACCGGAATTGAATGCCACCTACTGGATTTGGCCGAACGTTTTTGGTTTTCAAACGACGCTAAATCCCGGTGCATTATTCGGATTTGCGGCAGGACAAATTGCGATTTTAGTGGCGTTATCCCTGATTTTTTTGGTTGGGATTATCGGATATCTTGTTTTTGCGGCGTGGCGGAGTTTGTTCCTGTCGGCAATTTTGGGAATGATCACAGCGGGAATCTGCGGCAATTTATACGACAGACTCGGTTGGCACGGATTAGTCTATCCTGAATGGCATCCGTCGGCGGGAGAACAAATTTATGCCGTCCGCGATTGGATCCTCTGTATGCTGGGCACCTTTCATTGGCCTAACTTTAACATTGCGGATATGCTGCTCGTGTGCAGCGTGATCATTCTGTTGATCCACAGTTTGCTGAATCCGTCGCCAGCGGGGATGAAATCGAAAAATTGCGTTCCCGTCAACCTTGCTTCTCCCCGATAAAAATATAATACGGCATCTTGAACCAGGGATTCGGGAACCAAGGAATCCGCGTTAAATGCTCCTCAAACAGCACCGGCCTGAACTTCCGATGCAAATACGGAACATGATCCGGCGACGGAAAAACATTGTCGTAGGCGAACCAAGACGGCCAAAAAGTGCGCTTCATCCAACTATGCCGAGTATGTTTCTCGGCAGGATATTTTCGCGAAACATAAAAATCCACCACGCCGATCCGCCCGCCCGGCCGCAAAACATCCCAAGCATGGTCCACCGCCGCGAACCAGTCCGGTATCATCGTCAGCGAATACGAAAAGGTCATTGCATCGACGGGGCCGTCTGGGGGCGTGAACGTCGTTGCATCGGCTTCGGCAGTTTCAACATTTTTCCAACCATGATCTCGGATTCGCCGGTTGGCAACTTCAAGGAGCGAGCCCGCAAGATCGACGACGTAGACTTTTCGGAGTTGCTGGATTGCATCGCCGAAAAAATGCAGATTCGAGCCGGTTCCGCCGCCCATATCCATCCAAACCGTATCCTCTACGGAGCCCGTAACGTCCGTTCGCGGAATTGTTTGGAGCATTTTTTGCCAAAGTTCTTCTCGTCCGCGTAGGAGTCTTCGGCGGAAGTCATCGTAATCGGCGGCCTGTCCGCTGTAGAAGTTGTCCATCCTCTCTGCATGGTTTTCCCCCCTGATGGGCCGCAGCACCATGTGGTAAATAATTCGCAAATCGCCGAAAATGCTCATTGCGGTATTATAGCAGAAAACCAAAAGCCGGACGGCCTGCCGCTTTTTGGTTTCACATTGCGGCACTGCATCCGTTTGGTTATACTGGAAGCATGCGTTTTGATTTGACCCCGGCATCGCACCGAGTTTTGCAACGGGCGGCCCAGTTGCGGCTCCAACGAGGTATCGCCGCCATCTCCCCCGCAAAACTGCTCTGGGCACTCTTCGAAGAAGAAGAATGCCGAGCCGCGACCTGGCTCCACGAGGCCAACCTGTCCCTGACCGAATTCTTTACCGCATTCGGCATCCAACTGCTGGAAAGTCCAATTTCCGCACCGGCCTTTCCCGCCGGAAATTACGGAGTCGTTGCCGGTCAATACGCTCCGCCCAATCCGCCGTCGCCAGGCATTGATCCCGCACAAAATAGTAATGATCCTCCCGTTTTGGGAAATCCCGCTCCAGAACAGTTACCCCGCGACGAAGAATCCGAGCACGACGAGCCAAACGAACCGCAAGACCCGCTGCAGGATGCCTGGGAGCCAAACGAATCGCCCAAGTATTCGATCTATCCCAACCGCCTGCAAGCACAAAAGCCGTCGGGACAGTCCCGATTGCAGTTCTATCTCGACGAGCAACGCATGAACATCGGCTTGTTCGTTCCCGAATTGGAGGATGCTCTCGAAACGGTCGCACACCGTTTTATTCGGCAGGATCGGCAACAGTCGATTGCAGTGCCTGACGGCATCAAGCCGATTGCATTCAGCACGCCGGCATTGACTTTGACCACGGAGCATCTTTTTTTGGCGGTGCTTTTAGACAACGGCGATGTCGGACGCTGGCTGCGGGAAAACGGCTTCGAGGCTGCCGAATTGTACCAACGGATTGAGGAGTCGGGAGCCCGGAGTATGGAGTTAGAGGTCGATTCAGAGAGTCCGTGGTGTGAGTCGGTACCTGTAGAGAACCACTCCGAATCTTTGTACCGTCTTTTAGACGCGTCGGCCAATCGCGGTCGGGAGGCGATGCGGGTGCTTGAGGATTATGCTCGGTTTATGTTGGACGATGCGGATTTAACGCAACGGCTCAAGACATTTCGGCATCAGTTTCAGGACATTTTGCAGCAATTTTCGATGCAGTCCCGATTGGAAGCGAGGAATACGGAACACGATGTTGGAACGGCAATTTCGGCGGAGGGCGAATATCATCGTTTGACGCTGGTTGACATTTTGTCGGCCAATTTTTCGCGATTGCAGGAATCGCTTCGTTCGTTGGAAGAATTTTCCAAATTATTTGATCCGCAGATTGCCCGGCAATTCGAGCAGTTGCGGTATCGCTGCTACACGCTGCAAAAGGATGTTTGCGATGTGAAAACGGAGATGTGAGCGGGGATCGTTGATGCGGCGAACCGTTGCCTTGCCGAGCGTATATGCTATCATGGCCGAAATACACGCATCCCAAAAACCGACTCGGCTTGATGAGCGAAAATATCTATAAACCCGATTTAATGGAAGTTCTTGACGTTACACAACATACCAGCGATGTTAAGTCGGTCAGAATTCGTTTCCAAGACAAAAAACTGCAGGAAAAATTCTCATTCCAAGTCGGCCAGTTCGGCATGTACAGCATTTTCGGATACGGCGAATCCGTGTTCAATATCTGCTCCAGTTCTAATTGGAAAGATTATATCGAATTCTGTTTTCGCAAGACGGGCCGTGTAACCGAGGCCATGTGGAAAATCGTGCCGGGCGATACCATCGGTTTTCGCGGGCCCTACGGCAACTCCTATCCGATGAAAAATTGGGAAGGCAAAGATCTTGTCTTTGTCGGTGGCGGAATTGCAATGCCGCCGATTCGCTGTGCGATTTGGTATGCTCTCGAAAACCGAGCAAAATACGGCAAAATAACGATCGTGTACGGAGCAAGAACCGTCGGCGACCTCGTTTTCCGCAACGATTTGGCAAAATGGGCAGAATTTTCCAATGTCGAAGTGTTGCAAACGGTCGATCCGGGCGGCGAGACGCCGGATTGGAAAGGCAAAATCGGATTTGTTCCGACGATTTTGAGGGAAGCGGCATTTGATGCCAAAAATGCGGCGGCATTGGTTATTGGCCCGCCGATTATGATTAAATTTTCGTTGCCGGTCTTGTCCGAGGCTGGAATTCGCGATGAGAACATTTATACGAGTTTGGAGAATCGCATGAAGTGCGGCGTCGGCAAGTGTGGTCGTTGCAACTGCGGGCCGTTGTATGTTTGCAAGGAAGGTCCTGTGTTTTCGCTCGAACAGATGAAGCAGTTGCCGGAGGATTATTGAGCTGTCGCAAAAACAGAGCCGCTAGCGTTTGCGGTTCTATTTATTTTTTATTGCTGGATGGCAGAGTACCACACCGCATTTCCGTCTGTGATATAATCCAGTTTTGCCGTATCTCGGACAGATGTGTTTGATTCGCAAGAGGATCGCTGAATTCGTACTCGCCCTGATGTATTGGATTCCCTTTGCAGGAGTGAATTTTGGGAATAAATATATTGTACTTTACATACTCTTCGCTCTGTGTCATATTCACTCAAGATTTAAAAACGTACGGACATCAATTTGTTGGCGATTTTTCAACAACCTCGTCCTTCCGACACAGGCCGAAATTGGCTCTAGATCGAATTAATCTTTAATATGTAGTTTTTCTTTTTTGTATCCGGCCGGCGTGTTTGAAATAGTTTTTGCATTCATCATGTAAAAACACATCGCAAAGTTCTCCCAGTCTTTGCCACGGTGCCTCCATCGTTCGCAACTTCAACTTATGCAACATCGTCTTCAGTTTAGAAAAGACCTGTTCGATCGGATTCAAATCAGAACTATAAGGAGGTAAAAATACTACTTTCGCTCCTACTCTTTCTATCGCTACTTTCACGCCTGCCACTTTATGAGAACTCAAATTGTCCGTTACGACAATGCCTCCTTCTTTGAGCGTCTTAACCAATTCCTGTTCTATATACGCCAAAAACAATTCTTCATTGATCGCTCCATCAATGACCATAATCCATCACTCCGCAATGATGCGATAAAAGTAGTCATCTTCCAATGGCCATGAGGAACATAATCCACAACTCGCTTGCCATGTAATGCACGGCCATATAATGGTGTCATGTTCGTTTTAGTCCAGGTTTTATCAATGAAAACCAACTTTTCTATGTCGAAGCCTTCTTGTATTTGTTGCCATTCTTTGCGTTGTTCTAGTATGTCTTCACGCTTCTGCTCTGACGCAACAAGAGTCTTTTTTTTTATGTAATTTTCAAATGCTTCAGAAAATTATGAAGGGTTACTACTGTGACGTTATCTTTGTTAGACAAACAATGCACGAAGTTCGGCCAAAGTTGCATCGGGATGATCAGGAACGAATTGTCGGATTTCTTATTCGTAGGGTGCTCATTTATTTTTCCTGCCTCGTTTGTATTCTTTAGTGGTGATGTTACCGGTTTTTCACTGTTGTTTATACAAGGAATAGATCCAAGAGGGACTGACTCTATATTTTTTCGCGACGGTCTCGTTGCCGAGAATTTTTATCCCTTCAATTTTAGAGCATGCTCATGAGCACTTTTAACCACTTCTATTTTTTCGCTAACAGTTCCAATTCATTGTCGGACGAGTCCAAACGACAACGCAGTCGCGGACGAGTGTGTCGAGTCGAGGAATTGGAAGGTCGGGAGATGCTCTCGGTTACGCCTTGGTTGAGTGTTGAGAGTTGTGATAACACTTTTTCTTGCGAAAATGCTCCGGTTTATGAAAGTTCTCTGATGGTTGCAAGTTCGGAGCCGATGCAAGTGTCAAGTGCGCCGTGGAATGCTCAAGCACGGGATTTGGAAGTCTATAACGACCTTGTCGCTCGTGGCTCGGGATTGGAATTCAACTGGAATAATGACGGATTTATTACTTATATATATGCATATGCGAGTGGCCTTGAGGGAGCGTTGGATGTTTCAGGGCTTACGGGATTAACAAGACTATGGATACACAACCACCGACTAACTTCGCTAGACATCTCAAACTGTACGGCACTGACAGAACTGCTTGTCGATAGCAGCCAACTGACCTCACTTGACGTCTCAACCAACACGGCACTGAATGAGTTTGACTGGCTTTTTTCTGCCAGAGACAACCAACTGACCTTTTCCACGCTACTGTTACCTGCAAATGACCGCTCTTATTCTATCGGCAATCAACAGCCGGTACAAATCACATTGACTGCTGGGAATGCCGTAGATATTTCCAGCGAGTATCTGATTGAAGGAGAATACATCACTCAGTACACTTGGTTTTACAGCAATGGTGATGTGGTTGACTCATCTCTCTATACAGAATCAAACGGGATATTTACTTTCTCTGGGATTCAAGATGGTAGTATTATCTACTGTACCATGACGAACGATAGATTTCCAGGATGGACACTCGAAACAACAGAAGTGATGATTTCCGAAACGTCAAACCCGCTCGTGCCGCCTGCAACACCGACGGGATTAGCAAGCACAAGTAGAACAACAGATAGCATTGCACTATCCTGGAATGTCGTCGCAAATGCAACAGGCTATGAGATACAATATCGCACAGGTAGCGAAGCGTGGAGGAGCGAATCCGTTACGGAAACATCAGCAACGATTGCATTTCTTGATTCAAATACCACGTATGAATTTCAAGTTCGAGCAGTCAACGATGATGGTGCATCCGAATGGTCTTCTATCATTAGTATAATGACTGATACTATCGAACTGGGCACACCAACACTCATGAGCGCAGTTGCAATTGGACACGATACGCTTACTATTTTCTGGGAAGCAGCAAGCAATGCCAGTGCCTACAGAGTAGAGTATTCTCGCAGTCCTATCTTCGCTGGCACATCCGAGAGTGTTATGATTTATACAATAGATGGAACTCTTGCAACGACGACAAATCTAACGGGACTACTGGCAAACACAACCTACTACATACGCACTATCGCACTATCCGGCAATAATATATCCGAACGGTCGAACATATTGCATACTAACACGGACGCAAAACAACTCACTACACCAATAATTAGTAGCATTAGCGTTTCGGGCACTACATCATTAAAAGTCGAATGGAGTACTGTGCAACACGCCGATGGGTATATGATTACCTACTTTACCGGTGAAGGCAATGCTCCGCAAACTATTTTCTTCAGTAGCAATGCTACTTCTGCAGTTATTGCCGGTCTGCAAACAGGTCAAGAATATACAATTAGTATTACAGCAATCGGCACTGGTGAGTACATAAACTCGGCTAATTCTGATGTCATGCTCGGAACACCTACGGTACAACACAATGTTCCCGTCGCAGTGAATCCTAGTGGTGTCAAAATGATGAATGCAAAGTCAGCATATCCGCCTACTCTCAACAGTGTTTCATTAGAATGGAGAGCGAATGCTGCCAACGTTGCGTATTTCATTACGCAGAATGGTACTCCTATTCCCGCCGAGCGTATTACTTACATCACGAATGCACAAAGTCAGATAGTAGGTGCTACTATTACCGGTTTAGAGTCAGGCACTCGTTACAACTTCACTGTTGCCGCATACAATGCGAATAACGAAAAAGCACAGCGAGATATAACTGTTCGTGCGACTACATTAGCAGAAAATAGGGCGATTGTGAAGTCGCGAGCGATTAGCCACGTTCGAGGCATAGACGGTACTGGCCCTACTATAAATACAGTTCAGATTTCATGGAATATACTAACAT
>Ga0099364_10007480_pt1 | contig 15586 bp, 11 predicted proteins | sample TergutTh196P3_FD_73070 | JGI IMG/M metagenome (GOLD analysis project Ga0099364, IMG submission 73070) | Microcerotermes parvus P3 segment gut microbial communities from Pointe-Noire, Republic of the Congo - Th196 P3 | ecosystem: Host-associated > Arthropoda: Insects > Digestive system > Gut ... | reverse complement strand
GCAACACCGCATTATCGAGCAAAATAACAAATCCCCACCTTATGTTATGCGTTGCTGAAAAAATTTGCGAAACTTGCGTTTAAGTTTTATTTTAACGCAAAGACGCAAAGATTTTTACGCAAAGACGCAAAAGCAAAAAGAAAAGTCCTCAAAGTCCTTTTAGTCCTTCGAGGCAAAACAAACGAAAAAACGAAAAAACAACAAAAAATAATAATTAAGTATAAACATATTATAATAGTTCAAAATGAGAAATAGAAATAAAAATATTTCAGACAACGCTCAAGCCAACCATCTTTTATGGATTGGAAGGGCAATTTATCAATTAAATAATTTATTTATCATGTTCAAGAGAAATTTGAATTTAAGAAGTGCGGTTTTAACGGCGGCAATAGTGCTGCTGACTACCGCAAGCGCACACGCGCAGTTGTATTGGAGTGGTATGCAAACCCTCCAACCCGGTCAGGTGATTAACGATAATATTATCCTGACAGGAAATACTGAAATCACTATTGCATCCGGTACGGCTAATATCAATGGAAGCATTAGTGAACAAGGGGGCGCACGCTCGATTACGAAAACAGGAGGAGGCGAAGTTAGGTTTAATTCTCCTACTAATAGTTACTCGGGGGCGACAACAATTAGTGCAGGTTCAATAACTTTAGGATCGGGTACTACTCTGGCAAATTTAACGCACACTTCGGGTGTTTCTGTTTCAAGTGGTGCCAGCCTGCAATTTTGGGTATCTGGCACTATTACATTTAGTCGTGTAATTAGTGGTGCAGGAGCCGTTAGGCATTGGGGAAACGGAAAAGTGATTTTAACCGCAACAAATACTTATACTGGACAAACCGTGATTAATAGTAATGGAGGCATTTTGCAAGTTGGTAACGGAACAAGTGGAAGTATTGCAAATACATCAAATGTATACTTTGATAATGCAGGTGCGGTTCTACGTTTTGAACCCGGTGGTTCTATGACTTTTAGCAAAGTTATTAGTGGTGCAGGACGCACTGAATTTAAGTGTGATGTAGCCTTTAATTTAACAGGTAACAATACCTACACAGGTACTACGACAATCGAGCAGGGGTATGTCTACATTGGATCTGGTGGAACTACCGGATCCATTGCAGGTAATATTATTACAAATGGTACTATTGGTTTCACCCGTTCAGATGCTTATACCTATTCAGGCGTTATTTCAGGAACTGGTGGCGTTTACAAAGGAAGCACTGGTACTTTGACTTTAACCGGCGTAAATACTTATTCAGGTGAAACTTATATTGTTTCTGGAACTCTTTTATTGGGAGCAAGTGGTGGGATTACCAAATCAGATATTGTTAGGTTGGATTCAAACACTGCAAAATTTAGTATTGCTTCTGGATCCCCAAAAACAATTCAATGTTTGTACGGTTTTTATGCCGATGCGGAAGTTATACTTGGCTCTACGCTCTATATCGGAACCAGCTCTTCTTCCTCAGATGGAGATGGATATTTTACAGGAAAAATAACAGGTGGTGGCTCTTTAATAAAAAGAGGAACAGGCATACTAACATTAACAGGGGCAAATACTTATACGGGTGGTACGCAAATCAGTTCAGGAACATTGGAAATCAGCACACTTAATAACATTGGTACACAACATCTTAACATTGCAGGTGGGACCTTGCAATGGGCATCAGGAAGTTCGGTAGATATTTCACCAAGACTTGGCTGGGTTCGAGGCAATGTAACTTTCGACACAAATGGCAATACCGTAATGTTAGCCGCCACATTAGATCCACAGGGGGGTACACTTTCATCTGTTACCAAAGCTGGTGGTGGGACTCTTACCTTTTCCACCAATCAAACTTATGGAGGCGCAACGGTTGTTACAGGAGGCAGATTGCGATTTCAAGGAAGTTTGGCATCAAGTGGAATTAGCATCGGTAGTAGTGGCGCTAATGTAACATTTGCTCGCAGTGGTAGTGGTAATACTACATATTCTGGTGTTATTTCCGGTGCGGGAAGCGTTACACAAAATGCAAGTTCATCATCGTCAGTGTTGATTCTTACGGGTAATAATACTTATGCAGGGGGCACAAGTGTAACGGGTGGTCATTTATATGTTGGCAATGGTGGCACAACGGGCGATGTGTGGGGAGATATTTCTTTATCAAGCGGTCGCACTGTAAGATTTTACCGTTCGAATGATTTTTTATATTCAGGCGTTATTTCAGGTCCGGGAAACGTAGAAAAATGGGGTTCAGGAAATACTATTTTAATAGGAGAAAATACCTATACGGGTTCGACTACGATAAATGATGGCACTTTGCAAATAGGAAATACCGTAAGGGGTAGTATTCACGGAACTTCAAATGTGATTTTAAGTGGCGGAATCTTACGTTTTGAGCCGGGTGAAAATATGTTTTTTAATAAAGTTATTAGTGGAACATCGGGCAGTGTGCAATACAGAGGTTTAAACGACCGGCAGTTATATCTTACAGCCGACAATACCTACACAGGCACAACCACCATCGAAGAAGGAATACTTAATATTGGCAACAATAGTACTGCAGGCGATATTTTAGGGAATATTATTAACAATGGAAGATTAACTTTTATGCGTTCTAATGATTATACCTATTCGGGTATTATTTCGGGTACGGGCCAAGTTTGGCAAGTTGGAACAGGTGCTTTAACACTCAATACCGCACATACTTATACAGGTCGTACTTATATTTATGCGGGTTCGGTAATTTTGGGTACAAACGGTTCTATAACAAACTCATCAGAAGTATTCTTTGAGGCAACCAATCCTAACTTGAAATTATCAATTATGGGTAGCAAGACCATCAAAGCATTGAATAGTGTTGAAGCTAATTGTGAAGTTGATCTTGGTACCAATACCTTAACCATTGGAACAGCCGGCGAGGCAGACGGTGGTGGCAATTTTGCGGGCAAATTTACAGGAACAACCGGCGCTGTTACCAAAACAGGCTTAAACATCTTTGCCTTGAGCGGCTTAAATGAAGTTACTGGTATGTTTTTGCATAATCAAGGCACTATAAATTTGTCGGGCTTGTGGAAAGGTAACTACAATAAAGCGGCAGGTGCTAATCTTACAGTAATAGGAAACCCAATAATTGAGGGTACTTTTATGATTTCAGGTGGAGATATTAATATGGATTTAACACAAACTGTGCCATCAAAAATCACTGTTTTTGGCAATGTATCTGCATCGGGCGTAAACTGGCTCAATATTTTAGCATCAGAGGATCAAGCTAATTATGCATTAATCCAGACAGCTGGTGGTTTAAATACAACATCCCCATTTTCGTTAAATATGCCCGATTTCGATGCATCGCTTGAAGCAACAGGAACAGCTTTATTGTTAACGGCAAGATATACGTCTATTAAAGATGATAAGTTTTTGTCAAAATTAGGCATTTATCCCAATCCTACAACAGGGAAGTTTTCAGTTGTGAGTAGTGAGATGTCAGTAGTCAGGATAGAGATATTAGACATAACCGGTCGTATCGTTCACCGAGTTCCTTGTACCGTGAACCGTGCAAACGTGGAAATAGACATTTCGAACCTACCCAACGGAGTTTATTTCGTGAAGGCAGACAATGAAACGGTTAGGATAGTTAAAAAATAGTGATTAGTGGTTAGTGGTTAGTGGTGAGTAGGGGCATATATCATACACCCTCACCCCACAGCCTAACCCTCTGTGGAACTCTGTGTCTTCTCTGTGCAACTCTGTGTAACAAACAAAATTACACAGAGAAACATAGAGGAGCGCAGAGAAACACAGAGAATTAATGAAAATACGTGTATTTCGGTAAACTCAATATTTCAATACGTTCAATAACAAACCAATTAGTGGCTAACAAACAACTTCGCGCAATTTATGATAAAAAAGAATCAAAACGCAAAAAAATATTTTTTTTAAAATTCAATCTTATAACTGATATTCGGTATTGACACAGCGCCCATATACATTATGGGTTCGTTTTTGCGATAGTCGTAAAAATATGCACCAAAGTCCTCATTACCTGTAACGTTTATCATTTTAAGAGAAATTTCGTGCGATAGTTTGTTTCGGTTGATTTTGTAACTGACGGTAAAATGGCATTCAAAATCGGGTGAAAATTGCGGCTCATAAGCGTGTAAATCATCGAAAACAACGGCTTGTGCTAATTTCGATGCCTCCATATCAAAAGGAATATAACGTTCACCACCTTGATAGGTGAAACGAAGGCTTACACCCAGAATATTTTGATTTTGTCGTCCCATTTTCCATTCTTTTCCGCCCAACGCATTGAAAATGTAATTACGGTTGAAAACTGTATTACGCCACTCGCCGTCTCCGCCTTTATAGCGCGAGTCGAACAACGAAGCTGTAAAGAGATAATAATAACCATCGTGAAGATAACGTTCCAAAGTAATCTCTACGCCGTAATTTCGTCCCTTTCCGTCGTTAACCATCGCTGGAAGCATGGTCAAAAAATCACGATAATTTATTATAGAAAATATCGTGCCCGTTTCAACGGGAATATTATAAAGATACTGATAATAGGGCTCTATTTTCAATCGCAAATGTTCAGAAATGGCATAGTCGTATGTCATAACAAAATGATGAGCCTTGCCGAAATCAAGATTTTTGTTGACAAATGTATTTCTGGTTTGCGGAGTTTTCACAAAATAATAATCTGTATTTTCACGACGGCTGTGCATACCATAAGCAAACCCTAAGGCATGTTGCGGAACTATTTGCCAACGTATACCAAAACGAGGTTCAAGTGACGTTTTTTCGGTTAGACGAAAATATGTGCCATGCAGCCCGATGTTCGTTGTCAGACGTTCACTCAATCTTAAAGACGACTGTGTAAAGGCAGAATATGCCTCCGAACCGCCCGAACCCTCCGCATAATGAACCATATTCCACGGGGGATCACCCGGATGTGAATAAAGGATAGGATATAACCAATAATCTAAATTATAAAAGAGAGTCGTAACGTTAACGCCAGTCCTGTTGGTATGCCACGTACTGAATTTTGTATTAAGAAAGGTATTAAATATTATGTTCCAATTAGTATTTTGCATATCAAGCGCCTTGAATTTGCCCAAAGAGTGGTCAGCGAAAACTACTTCTCCAGATGTTTTATTTTTTGTATAATTTGAAACCAATGCACTTTTGAGGTACGACTTTTTGCCGATGAATATTCTGTGTCCAATACCACCAACGGCTTTTGTTTGTTCAAAAACTGCTTCATTCTCATAACCATAGTTTAACCAATCTGCTGTATCTTTGGGAACGGGGTCTTTGTAGCGGTCTTTTATTCCAACTCCCCACACTGAAAATGTTCCTGCGCTCCGCGTGGGAAAGTTCATTTTGAAGGAGAGGTCTTGATAGCGCATTCCCATTGCGTCACCAATGAGTTCGGGGAGCAAATCGGCAGCAAGCCCCATGGATGAATATCGATAATTAAACAGATATGAAGCCTGTTTCCCTTTTGTAAAGGGTCCTTCGGAAGCAAACTCAACACCGAGAGTACCTATTTGTGCTGTATGTTCGTAATTTTGGTTGTTTCCGCTACGTAGTTGCATATCAAACACACCTGACAGTGCATTACCGTATTCGGCGGGGAAAGCACCGTTAAAAAAGTCAGAATTTCCAAGTACTTGCGAACTTAACGCCGTGATAATACCACCTCCAACGCCCGTAATATCCGCAAAGTGAGTAGGATTAACCGCTTCTACGCCTTCTAACCGCCATTGCGTAAACTGCGGTGAATTACCGCGAATAACAATACCGTTGCTATTGTTGGTTCCTCCAACGCCTGCAAAAGCAGTTACCAAACGTGCGGGGTCATCAAATCCGCCTGCATAACGATTTGCTTCCTCAACGCTCAACATTCGCGCACCCGCTAATGCCATTGAATTCAAAGGCGCTTCTTTATTCACTTTTGGACGCACCATTACTTCGTCCAATTCGCGATAATTTTCACGCATGGAAATTTCCAAAAACACTTCTTTCCCCGATGTTACCATTATTTCCTTAAAAACAGCAGGTTCATACCCTACAAAACTTGTTTGAATATCGTAACGTCCCACAGGGAGGCTGTTCAGTCGGAAATTACCCGACTCATCGGTGGTCGTTCCCACAGGGGGAAGTGAATGTAGCACCACTACCGAAACATAAGGTAATGGTTGTCCCGAAGCGCCGTCAGTAACTGTCCCACGTATGTTTCCTACTGTTTGTGCTAAAATTGATACAGGTAAAAACCACATCATCAACAAAATAGTTCTTTTATGCATATTTTTTAAAATTATATTAGATACTATAAGACGTTTCGACCTCAAATTTGTTACAATGTTTTTTTTCTTTTTTATCCTGAAAACCAGTTACTTATTTTTAAAATCTTCAACTATTGCGATTGCAGTTGCAACTGACGTGCCTCCGATAAGTTTTTTAATTAAATTTTCGCCCTCGGCAGATAAACAACTATCAAATATATCAGTAGTTCCATCACCTGTAAAGTTAATTCCATCTTCGGTTTTAGAAATAGGAAATATACTTTGCTCCCAACGGTTTATTAAAATATTGTCGCATGAAATGTCACTTTTTGTTCCATCTTCATTTAACGCTCCTACATTTATTGCTCCCACTGATAGATTTAACAAATTAAATGTTTCATTTCCTCCATTTCCTGCGGCAATATAAACACTACAACCCATACCGATGATATTTTCTATCAATGATATACAACTATTGGTATGATAATCGAGTCCGCTAAGTATCAAATTACGGCGCAATAATAAATTTTCAGGAGTGATATCAATAAGAGTTGGTTTCTGTTTCTGGTTTTTGAAAAATGTTCTGTTCTTTTTTCCTTTTTTTGCAAAAACATAAAGTTCTGAATTTGAAATAGATACATTAATTGCATCATATTTTATGCCATTATTAATATCGGTTATTATGCGGGTTAAAACTGTTTCTAATTGATATCCCGGGACGCTTCTCCATAAAAAAATTGGATCATCCGGATTTTCTAAATCGAATTTTACTATTTCAGCATGAGGTAATCCTGTTTCTATAAAACTGGATATCATATTTCCGTGCGATATATCATAAATCCCATCATTATCAAAATCTAAACACTTATTTGTAAATCCATCTATTATTGCAATACGCAACACTTTTGGTATTTCTGTTTGAGCAATAGCAAAACAAGTGGATATGAATATAAATATTGTGAAATAAAAAACTCTTGGCATGTTAGTTTTCAGTTATCAGTTTTCAGTTATCAGTGAATGAGTTAATGAGTAAATAAGTGAATGAGAGTAGGGGCGCACCCTTGCGGTCGTCCAACATATAATAAATCAGTTAATATTAGATATTTCAGGGTGTTCTCAATTCTCGAACTTTCTTCCATATATCACAACTTTTTATTATCGTTACATTGGCTGATGGAATTTCCTCTTCCGCTTTGTTAAAATGTTCAACCCACATAGGATATTAGTCACTGAACCCGTTTCTGCCTGAAAATAAGAATATGTTTTTTTTAATTGGAATTGATAATAGAGATTAAAAGAATATGAAATCAATAACAAGAATTGTAATAATTACTTGTATTATAAACCAAACAAACTTAAATGTGTATTTTACGTTTTTAAAAAATTTTACCCAGTATTCGTCCATTTGAATTTGTATTTATGAATTTTTTCGATAACGTATTAAATTAAAATTAAAATTATTTTAAAAAATAAAAAAAATGGCAGTCGATAAAGCAGTGAAGTTAGGTTTTAAACTAACTTGTTGCCTTATTTTTTTATCTAAAATATTTTTCCAAAATGAAGTCTTATTCTCTATTATATGGTACATTTTCAAAATCTTTTAAAATACGTTCTGCATAACTTTCGGTAAGTTTTAACTCATTACAAACATTTCTGCATTGTTGGTATGCATCTAATGCCTTATCACGTTCATTTACCATATCGTAGCAAAATCCAAGATTTCGCCAAAAAAATCGTAAAATGAACCCTTGGGATGGATTATCTTCTGTTATTTCATCTAATCTATCTGATATTGATTCCGATATTTCAATGGCTTTTTTATAATCTTTTTCTAAAAATTTAATCCAAGCTTTTTCAAAATGCAACTCTACCGATTTAGGTGATAGTTCTTCCCATTCAGCGACCACTGACGCAGCCTCTGTAATGTTTTCAATTGGGACAATATTAGGATTATCGTCCATATATAAACCATGAATTAATGGAACCAATGCTCCACGATACATAACATCAATACCTAATTCATCTGAAACGTCATAATACCCTTTTGCTAAATTTTTATTAATAAATTCGGAAATATTGTTAGTGAATGGAGTCTCTTCTAAAGGTAAAATGTCGTGTAAATTCACTAATTTAACTTCTGTCCGCTTAGACAATTCTATATCAAAATAATATTTATGCTCTGCTCCTGTAAGCACAATTATTTTTTTGCCTTGATTCTTTGTTAAAACACTATCAATCAATGCCATCATTTCTGAATTGCGTTTTTCAGAATCTAAATTCATACATCCATCACCAAACACTTTTATAAATGTTGAGTACATCTCACGAGTAAAATCATTATATTCTTCACCATTGAAAAATTCATAACTTGAGATGTTTTCACTCCAAATATTTTCCAATTCGCCATATTTTGTTACAAAATTTTGCATAATGGTATTATTATCCATTAAGGAATCTAATAACGGCTTTTTAATTTTATATTCGTCCGTTTTCATATATTCCGTTCTTTCAGACCTACTATCTGTGGGAGGAATCCAATCTATGGGGTAGACCTGTTTTTTGTTGTCGAAACCATAAATAGTTGCAATCATCATCTCTTTTAGGTATGACCTTTTTTGAAAGTATGATGGTGGTATTTCAACGCAAATAATGTCGGGATTAAATGTTCCCAAAATATTGATGAGGTCTTGAATGGAATAATTAGGGTTATCATGATGACCCCCATGAATTGTGCCAATCACAAGGACAGAAGTTTTCTCAATTTCTGAATTACAAGAAAAAATTGTAATCATCAAATTGATGATTATAACTAAAAATAACTTATTTTTGTTCATATATAAAGAGTTTATTAAAATTTTACAAATAAGGTAATTAACCTATATTTCATCCCTAACGGGATGTTCTTATTCCCTCATTTTTCTACCGATATTTCATCCCTAATGGGATGTTCTCATTCACTCATTCACTCATTTACCCATTTATTATATGTTGGACGACCGCAAGGGTGCGCCCCTACTCATTCTCCCATTCACTCACCTACTCATTCACCCATTCACCTGCTCATTTACCCATTTACTCATTTACTCATTCACTGATTCACTCATTTACTCATTCACTTATTTATTACAAGGTGGGCGACCGCAAGGGTGCGCCCCTACACTTATTCACTCATTCACCCAATTTCACTGAAAACTGATTTCTCTTTCTAATTTTTCAAATATTTCTCCTGCTTTACCTTTTAGCCAAATATCAGTAATTTGGTCAGTAAATTGGGACTTGTCTGGATTGATTTCAATAATTTTAGCGCCTGCATTTTTAGCTTCGAAAGGTATCATTGCTGCGGGCATAACTTCGCCAGTACTTCCAATTATTAAGCAAACATCGGCGTTCCGTGCGGCTGTTATACTTCCGTTATATGCAATTTTGGGAATACCTTCGCCAAAAAAGATAAAATCGGGTTTCATCAAGCCATTACATTTAGGACACAAAACAGGAATTTTGCTTAAATCAGTTTCTGTAACATCCTGTGAATAAGGACATTTGAGGCAAATCATCCTCTTTGCATTACCATGAAACTCAAAAACTTTCATTGACCCAGCAGATTGATGCAAATTATCAATATTTTGCGTAACAATTGCTTTAAGAATTCCTTGTTTTTCTAAGTCAGCCAACACTTTATGCGCTTTGTTGGGTTCTGCTTTTCCCATAAATTCATAAAATATTTCTCTAATTGCTTTCCATGACTCTTCGGGGTGAACTTTAAAATAACTTATTTCCAACAAATTAGGGTCATATTTATTCCATATACCCGTTTCACCTCTGAATGGAGGTATTCCGCTTTCTACCGATACGCCAGCACCTGTAAAAGCAATACAATATTTAGAATTAGTAATTAACTCCGCTGCTTTTTTTATGTTATTTTCCATTGTTAAAATTTTTTGCAAATATAGATGATTTTTTTGAATTGAACATAATCCAAAACAATTATTTTTAAAATAAATTATTCGTATTTATTTTTTATTTTAACGCAAAGGCGCAAAGTTGAGAACGCAAAGAATATATTTGAAAATGCCCCGAATTGCGCTTACGGTTATTCGGGGTTATCTGCGTGGCACTCGTACCGAGTGCTGCTGCACGGGATGATTGGAGAAAAGGAATTGTCGTCATTCGCGCTTCTTCCCTTTAGGGACAGAATATCTATTGACCAATATAGCGTACATTTCGATAAATTCAATGCATCGCCTAACGGTACGGGTGAGGAAATGTTTCGCAAGACGAAATAATAGAGATTGACTTTATCACTCAATCAATTGAAAAAAAAACGATTTTAGCAGGTGAATGTAAATGGAGTACTATTTCCGACAGTGGCGAACTTTTAGCCCATCTGACTGAAAAAGCAAAGAAGTTACCATTCACAAAAGACAAGAAGATAATACCAATGCTGTTTGTTAAAGATTCTAAAACTAAGAATGATAACGTTTTAACGGCAGATGAAATTATCAAAGCACCCCTTTGAAATTAAACTCTAATTGCCTATCAATCAATTTAAAAGATTTACGATGCAAAGGAGTTATTCCATATTTTTGAATTGCTTGTCGATGCAACTCTGTTGGATAGCCTTTATTTTGGTGCCAGCCATATTGAGAATATTTTTTGTGCATTTTTTCCATATATTCGTCGCGACAAGTTTTAGCAAGAATACTCGCAGCAGCAATTGATTGAAACGTGGCATCTCCTTTTATGATACATTTAAAAGGAATATTTTTGTAATTTTTAAATCTGTTTCCGTCTATCAGCAAAAAAGTAGGAGTAGTTGTTAATTTTTCTAAAGCGAGGTGCATCGCTTTTATTGAAGCATTTAAAATGTTTATTTTATCAATTTCAATGTTATCTACTTTTGCAACAGCAAAATCAATTGCCTCATTTTCAATAACTTCTTTGAGTTGGTTTCGTTGTTTATGTGTAAGTTGTTTCGAATCATTTAGTAAAGGGTGGTAAAACTCATTTGGTAAAATCACCGCCGCCGCAAAAACCGGACCAGCCAAACAACCGCGACCCGCCTCATCACAGCCAGCCTCAATTTCGTCGGCATTTAAATATTTAAATAAAAGTGAATGTGGCATTGCTTTTCAGTTTTCAGTGAATCAGTGAATGAGTGAATAAGCGTAGGGGCGCACCCTTGCGGTCGCCCGCCCTTAATAAATGAGTAAATGCGTATTTAGTATTAAGTATTCAGTATTAAGTATTCAGTATTAAGTATTCAGTATTTAGTATTCAGTATTTAGTATTCAGTATTTAGTATTTAGTATTCAGTATTTAGTATTCAGTATTTAGTATTCAGTATTTAGTATTCAGTATTTAGTATTCAGTATTTAGTATTCAGTATTTAGTATATTAACCTTATTTTTCGGTTTCTGCATTCCGTTGGGCGATGCTTTGAGCTTGTCGAAAAGAATGCAACGCTTGGTAGAAAACAATCAACCACGACACCCGCATTCCGTTAGGAATGCATCCTGCATTCATAATCTTAATTTTAACGCAAGGGCGCAAAGACAACAACGCAAATGTCGCAAAGGATTTTTCCATCTCATGTCCCCACACCCTGAACCTTGTACCTTGTACCGTGAACCTTGTACCGTGAACCATTTATCACTAACCACTAACCACTAATCACTAACCACTAACCACTAATCACTAACCACTAACCACTAACCACTAAAATCTAACCCATCCTTTTTTAATATTTTCATCTATTGATTCCCCCATGATTTGCATAATTTGTTCTTCGTTGTCCGAAATATAAACTTCACGTTGCAGGGGTTCTTTGCGTTCGGAACTAAAATTTGTGTAGTGGAATACGAATGCAGGATATTGAGACAATTTTTCTTTATTAGTTTTCCATACCATAAACTTTTGTACCATCATTTTCGTACCTGTTTCTTTTGTGTAAACTTCTCTATGTAACAATTCACTTTTGGGAAGTTCAATAACCGCATATTTATCAGTATCTTCGGGTACAAAAGAAAATTTGCTTAACTGCGATAAACGTAAATCATCTAAATTGCATGTTTTATCGTATCTAAAACGTTCAAAAATAGGGAATACAAGGCTGATTCCTTGCACATTAGAACGGAGAGTATAATTGTTATCGACAATTTCAAGCACAGGATTTTGAATGATGCCCGATGGCGTTTCAAAAAGTACATCGTTAAGGTTCAATTCAATAACAGTATCGGGCTTAATCATATGAAAGGCAACATTATTAGAATCAGTTTCAATAAATTTTGAGCCAATAATTTTGGGTGTTAAAATATGAAGTAGTTCAATTTTTTGTTCGTTAGTAAAACCGTTGCCTGTACGTCCAACTATTTGATACTGACCTTCTTTAGGCATCAATGCGAGCAGTAATGTCCGAATTTGCCCTTTTTGTTCTCCAGAACCCTCTGAAAATCCGACAACAACAACGTCAATATTATATTTAGGCTTAATTTTGAATACAAAAGGCATTTCACAATGAACTACCACGCCTTCAGATTCTTCTCTTTCAACCCATTCAGAATAGATATTTTTCACGTCGTTTTTAGAATTTGCTTGCCTTAACTTAACAGGGTTACATGTTTTCCCTTTTCCAAAAATATCTGTTAATCGGGTGTAAGTATCTAAAAATGAATTTGTTTTGAATGGAATATTATCTATTTCGAGAATATCAAAAGGTGCTAATCTAATTTTGGAAATTTCTTTTTCGTCGGACAATGCTGCGAGTAAATCAAAAATACGGCTTCTTTTTTCGCTTTCGTCAACATACAATTCAGCGGGGACAATTGCTTGTTTAATTCCTGCTTGCGCAAGAAGTAGCCCCGCCTCTTCCACACATGGAATATTGCGTCTCACCTTCCCTGAACGGTTGACAATCACTGTTTCGTTGTTATCGTGAAAGATGATGTTCATTTCGCCGTCATATTTTCGGGTTACAAAAAATTTTGACCCTGTCAATTTAGCGTCAATCTGTTCTGAATTGATGGCTATAAAACTTTTGCAGACGGTTTTTCTGTAATCAATTGCTTTTGCGGAGGTTTGCTCATCAACCGCTTCGGATGAGCCTTCTTCGTAGCCATGTGTTTGTTTAAGTTTATCTTTATATAGTTCCATAATTTTTTTAATTTAAATTGGTTTTAATTCCATGTTAGATAGATGTAAAATCAGACAATATTTGTTTCCTTCGATGCGTCCTTCTAAGAATCCACGGTATGATTGTCCGCCTTTTGTTATCCGAATTGGTTCGTTTCCTTTTGCGCCAGCACCGACAAACATTAATGAGTTAGTTTCGTGCAGGTCTTTTGCCATATCATAAAGAAAATCATAGGTCAACCCGCTAATATGCTTTATTTGATATTTTCGTGAAAAGACAAATTTTTTCACTGCCGCTGCTTTTGTGATTTTTTTTCCACTCCAAGTGATTGGAAATTCATCGTTTGCATTTGCAGAAATTTTAGCAAAATCTTTACGTTCTTTTTCGGTGCCGTCTGGGTTTCTCACCACTTGAATTAAATTTACTCGATAGGCAATTTTGTTGTCCTTTGTGAGGTACAATTTGCGTGTTCCTTCAAGTTTTTTGCCTATTATTTCCATATCTACTTCCGGATCCGATTGGGCAATATCTTGTGCTAACTCTTTTAGGTCGTCATAATTTTTCAATAATGCATCGTCAGACAGGTCGATGGTTTGTTTCAAAACCTTTATATTATGGTGCGCTTGACCATCGGGAAGTACGTATCGTATTTCACTTTTTGCAACAATAGCGTCGAAACCTACTCCGGCATCTCGCTTTTTTTCGTTTGCTAAATGTATTGATCTCAATTTTTGTACTGGTCTCATTGTTAATTATTTATTTAAAACATTGAAAAATCTAATTCGTCTTCGGTATCGGGTTCTTCTTCCGTATCTTCAATAATTCCCATTTTATCTAAAGATATCATTTCAAATACATTAAGAGCACCTATCATCAAAAAAAGTTTTTTGCCTATTTCGGGGATTTCGGCTGCCATTAAAAATGCAGGGCTGCCATCATAACTATCTCTATAATTATAAGGGAAAGAGTAGATATCATCTCCAATAATTTCTATAAGAGATTCATCGGTATCATCCAACTGATATGTCGCTGTAATATTGTGATTAAGAAACTCTTCGGGCGAAACTTTGCGTTCTAACTGAATTACTACATTAAAACTTGATGGAATCAGGTAAGCGGGGTCGCCGTTTTGGTCAACGGCTTGCAGTTGTGAACGTTTGAGCCAGTTCCCATTTTCAGATAAAATTCCAAGTCCGGTTCCACCTTTTGGGATAATAAAAGTTCCCGATTCGTCGGTGCTGACCATTTTGCACTCGTTGCCGTTGTCGTCTAATGCTATTGTTTCTGTCCAACCATAAAGTTTTTTTCTATCGATTTTGGTCGGAGAAACCTGATATTCTGTGTCTTGAATACTGAATGTTAGTGTTCGTGCCATATTTTTTTAAATTAATTTTTGCAAAAATAGATATTTTTTTTGAATTAGAAGGTTTTTTATTTGTTATTTTTTGTATAAATCTTGTAACTTGCATTATTCATAAGAATTGAAAATATATTTTAAAAATATTTTGGTAATTTATTAAAAATATTAAAAAGAATAATTTTGAGTAAAAAATAAAATAAATGAGTCCACTCACAAAAGTCATATTTCTTTACCACAAAGGTCACAAAGTGATTTCGCAAAGTACACAAAGAGTTAAATTTGTGCTCTTTGTGCATTCTTTGTGTACTTTGTGGTAGAGAAAGCCTTTCGGAGTCGCAATTGAATTTTATAAAATTTATATTCTAAGCGTCTATTGCGTATTTCAATACATTCAATAACCAAAACCTTTGCGTCTTTGCGTTAAAAAAATTTCAAATATCATGTAAAAAACCACTCAAAATAAAAAAAATTTGCATGTCCGCAAAAAAAATATTACTTTTGCGGCGTAAATTTTTTGAATTATAATATGGCAGTACAAAAGAAGGACATAATCATCGCTAATCCGATGTATGATGCCGTGTTCAAGTCGCTGATGGCGGACAAGGACAACGCACGATGCCTTGTGGGTACAATTACCGGCGAGCGGATTTTAGACATCGAATTTGCACCCCAGGAATATATTCAGGAAAAAAATAAAGAAACGGAAAAGGAAAAACAGGCAAAACCGATAGAAACGCTAAAACCTATACATTTAGATTTTGTTACAACTATTCGCACGAGAGACGGCGGCAAGAAAAAGGTGTTGATAGAGATACAGC
>Ga0099364_10007479_pt1 | contig 15587 bp, 18 predicted proteins | sample TergutTh196P3_FD_73070 | JGI IMG/M metagenome (GOLD analysis project Ga0099364, IMG submission 73070) | Microcerotermes parvus P3 segment gut microbial communities from Pointe-Noire, Republic of the Congo - Th196 P3 | ecosystem: Host-associated > Arthropoda: Insects > Digestive system > Gut ... | reverse complement strand
CCCATGAGCTATTATGTTGTTTCCATATTAAAGCACATGCGCCGGGTTTTGTCAAGCCTTGACATTGCATATAAATATAATTATAATAGCAACTGCTTATATGTTTATATGAATACAGGGGGAGGTTCGTTTATGCCGGGTAAAAAAGTCGCTGAAATCTCAAAAGATTGTGTCGCCTGCGGATGCTGTGTGAAAGCATGTCCACTGGATGCGGTAATGGTGCATCGGGGAAAAATCGCGGTGGTAGACAGTGAAAAATGTGTAGGGTGTGGGAAGTGCGCCAAAGAATGTCCCGCGTGCATTGTTTCCATTAAGCAGAAAGAAGGTGAGCCGGATGCAAAAGAAGCGTTGGTATGATTATCTCTGGATTGCCGAAATTACATACTTGGCTTTGGGGTTCTTCAATATCCTGTTCGGGTGGCTCGGACTAATATTTATGTTTACGCCGCTGATGGTGGCAATCATCGGCGGCAATAAAGTGTACTGTAATAAATTCTGCGGAAAGGGGCAGTTGTTCGGGCTTCTTGGCGGGCGGCTGGGAGTATCACTCAAAAAAGAAACACCGAATTTTCTGCGTTCCCATTGGTTTCGCTATGGATTCTTAACCTTCTTCATGGTCATGTTTGGGGTAATGGTTTACTCAACCTATCTTGTTTTTGCCGGCGCACAGCTACAGGAAGCGGTCACGCTGTTATGGGTATTCAAGCTGCCGTGGAACTGGACATATACAGCTTTCGTAACGCCGTGGGTCGCGCGGTTCGCGTTTGGTTTTTACGGCGTGATGCTTACCTCAACGGTGCTGGGGCTTGTGAGCATGATGCTATTTAGGCCGCGGACATGGTGCGTATGGTGTCCGATGGGGACTATGACGCAAGGGATTTGTATGTTGAAAAGCAGAAAGGACGATACCGCAGATGGAGGAAAAAGCGAAACGGATTGCGGAGTTGCTTAAAACGCTTGCGAATGAAAACCGGCTGATGATATTCTGCGCGCTGATGGAGCGGCCTATGACGGTAAGTGAATTAGCAGACAGAGTACCGAACATTACCCAGCCCGCATTATCGCAGCATTTAACACTACTAAAAGCGCACGGCATACTTGAATATGCGAAATCTGGCAAAAGCGTCACCTATTCCATTGGGGATCAGAGGGTTTGCGAGATAATAAATGTGTTGAAAAAATATTACTGCGACTAAAACAGTGTCCAAGCGCATTCCTCCCCTCTCTGATTTGTGAAATACTCCACAATGATACGATTAACCGCATCCGCTATCTCATGGTTCAGCCCATGACCAACTTCGGGGAAGAACAGCGCCTTCATTTTATGCTTTACCAGTGCGTCTTTGCCGCCCATGATTGCAAAGGGGTCGGCATCGCCCATGAGGTACAGGGTCTTATCCCTGATGGCGTCGATTTGCCCATCATTAAAATTTCCCAAATTATGATGACTCATCGACATATTGTTAAACCCTTTCAAAAGAAAGCGGTAATGCTCCATGATGACGGGGTTTTCCGTGAATACGCCGCTATTTTTACCGCACATTTTTTGCATGAGTTTATATGTATTTTTCTTTGTGGGGAGCAGAGCTTCCGGCAGAAAAACCTTTATCATTATCTTCATGGGATTGTAATCCCCGGCCGGCACGGTTCCCGCCATGCAGACCATTTTCAGCACCCTTTCGGGGCGGTGAAGCCCGTAATACTGCGTTATATACGCGCCGTTCGACACGCCCGCCAGATAGACCTTTTCAAGTTTCAGCCCCGCCAACACCTCGTCAATCCACCGGGCATCGTCAAAGCCCTTGTCGTAATTCCGGTTGGGGACGCTTTTCCCCGGCCCGCCGATGGTGTCGATGGCATAGACCATGAAATGCCGCGCCAGTTCCTTGGCGTTATACAGCCACATCAGCGCGGAATCGTCGCCTACACCGTGGAAAAGCACCAGCGGCGGGTTGCCCGGCTTCCCGCATTGAATCACATGGGTTGACCCGTAAAGCGTGGGGATACCCGATTCGATAAACTCCGTATCCCACATGGCAAGCAGCTTGTCATATGTGTCCATGATGCCCTTGCGGGCTTTTTCACTTCTATAGACCTTCATATGCGGCGCTCCCTTCCCGTTTATCGTTTACAACGCTTTCAAGGCACTCAGTCCAAATATCGCGCTGGATTCCAAGCCCTTGAAAGCAAAAGCGTACCGATTCCTATGGGCAGTTGCTTACTACCGCAACCACATAGGCATAAGCATAAGCTGAAAAAACAACCATCAGCTTATGTCAAAAAAGCTGATGGTTGTGCGGCTCTGGCGGAGAGAGCTGTAAACCCTCCGCGGTCACCGTTAAAAAAGCCTTTATTGATGCGATCACAATTGTGGGCGACCGAAGGGAAGCGCAGCAATACAGTCAGAACCATGCTTTGGTGGCAGCCTATCTGCCGCACCTAACCACGTTCGCCGGTTAGTTTATCACAAATTGTTTACAACAGCATGCCTATAAAGTGCCCAGTATAAATAGGTTGATTTTCTCCTAATATATGAGTATAATAGAAGTGGAGGTGTTCGATATGATGATTAACACAAATAATATTGTATCCATAACCGAGGCAAACCAGAACTTTTCCCGCGTGGCGCGGATGGTGGATGAACACGGCTCTGCGATAATCTTAAAAAACAATGCGCCCCGATATCTGCTGATTGAATTCAGCCAGGCTGAGCAGGAACAGACCATGCCGGACGAAGATGTAATGAGCATCTCGCGGCGCCTTATGGCAAAGAACAAAGAAGCTTATGAGGTTCTTGCCAGATGAAAATGCTGACTAAAGAGCAGATTCTTGCCATGCATCGTGAGTTGATAGAAGTCTCCGGCAGCGACGGCGGCCTTCGTGACGAGGGGCTATTGGATTCCGCGCTTGCCGCGCCTTTTCAGACATTTGACGGCAAGCCAATGCTGCCAACTGTTCAGCAAAGAGCGGCAAGGCTCGGCTTTGGGCTGATCATGAATCATCCGTTTGTGGACGGTAACAAGCGGATTGGCGTTCATGTTATGCTGGTAATGCTCGCGATGAACGGCATTGAACTGCAGTATACGCAAAAAGAATTGTATGAAATTATCTTGAAGGTTGCAGCAAGCGAGGCGTCCTTTGAGGAGCTTCTAAATTGGGTTTTAGACCATGAAGCGTGATTAGATTTTGTTTTCGGGGAGCTGATTGCTTTATTATGAGCAACTATCTGAATTATAAGGGATACACCGGCAGCGTTGAATTCTCAGAAGAGGACGCGGTTTTCCATGGTAAGGTTGTCGGCATTCAGTCGCTCATTTCATTTGAGGGCGACAGCGTCGCTTCCACTACCGAGTATTTTCACAGCGCGGTTGACGAGTATCTTGACTTCTACGAGCAAAACGATAAGCAGCCGCAATAAGACCGAAACCTTGAGCAGGACGCCACAATGGCGGCCTGCTTTTTTCACGCCATTTTTCGAATCTGAAATTCCAATGTTCCGTACCATTTACCATGATTGACAGCGCGGTGCCCATGGACGAAGCCTTGAGCGTCTACGACAAGGTTGTTTATTCTGTTCTCTGTACTTACGCCAGCAACACCGACAAAAGCTGCTATCCATCCTACCAAACCATTGCCCTAAAGGCGGGCTGCTCCCGCAGCAAAACCATCGAGGTCATGGCAAAACTGGAGGGGCTCGGCTTGATTGAAAAGCAATCCGCCTGAACGCCAGAGGCGAAAATACCAGCAATCTCTACATTGTAAAGACCACCAGTCCGCAGGACAGACCACCTTTCAGTACAGTTCATGCACCACCCGGTCCGCAGCAAAGACCACCCAATCCACCGTGTACACCCGAACTATACTCACTGAACGATATCCAGAGTAACGATAATCACTTCTCTATCCCGGGAGAGGAGGGGCTGGAGAGACTGAAAAATAGAATCAATTATGCCTGGTTCGAGGAAGAAATGCCGGACAAGCTCGCCTTTGTAGACAGCTTGCTCGGAATATTTTTGAGCTGGAACGGGAAGCAAGACCGGAGAACATCCGGCTGCTTGCAGCAATTGACGAGCTTGTGGCGCTGGAGTTTCTGGATGAAATCAAGGGCAGGAGCTTTACCGGGGTCAAAAACTTCGGTGGGTATATCAAGAAAATGTTTGTTGAATTCCTGCGGCAGCGGGCAACAATGCTGGCAGCAATATGAGGAGGTAAGCATATGCCAAGGCCATCAAAAAAGCTAAAAGAGGAGTACACCTTTTTCATCAATCCCTTAACCCACAAACGGCAATACAATAAGCTCTGTCGTCGCTGCGTCCATGACTGCAAACAGAGCTACCGCGCCAAGGTGCTTGTTTGCAGGAAATTCAGCGCAAGCTCCGGGCAATAGGGGTTGCAGTATCCCCAAGCGTGTATTTATCCTATGCTGTTTCTTTGCGCCGGAAAATCCTTGTGACTTCCCTGGAACAACGCTCAGAATCAGCACCCAGGCGGCGTATTTTCGTTAGGTTAGGTTTAAGGGGTAAACCGCCCCGAATTTGCTCTCCAAAAGGCTATTAGGTAAAACTATCCTACCCCGCGCCCCAAAACGCCACACAGGGCGATACAGCCCGTACACGAGCGCCCACAGAGGCGTTTTTCTTTTACGCCTTTTAGGCGTTCCACCCACATGGGCGGCGTTCCCGGGGTGCAGGGGCAGCGCCCCGCCGCACGACCTTGCCAGCAACGCGGCAAGGTCTAGTGCGTTATACCCGCACGCTAAAACCTACAGCACCTCTCCGATTTTACTGCAATGCGGGGGCTACGGCAGGGCAGGGGCTACGGCTTCGGCGGAGCGAGGATAAACGATAAATCTTCGATTAATGAGGAGGTCAATATGCCATACGCAATCATGCGGTTTGAAAAGAGAAAGTCCGGCGCCATCGGCGGGCTCAATAACCACCATGAGCGCAAAAAGCAAAAATATGAAAGCAATCCCGATATCGACATGAGCAGGTCTGCTCAGAATTATCACATCATCCGGCCTCAGACAAAATACCGCGACGAGATTGCCCGCCGCATCCATGACGCCGGTTGTAAGGTTCGGAAGGATAGTGTGCTGTTCATCGACACATTGATTACGGCCAGTCCGGAGTTTTTTGATAAGCGTTCACCGGAAGACAGCCGCGCATATTTCAAGCGTGCGGTTGAGTTTCTCGAACAGGAGGTTGGCAGAGGAAATACTGCGGGATGCTGAATTACGACTTGACAATCACGTTTATCGGAGTTCACATCACACAACGGCGGCCGCCGGAATATTTATTTCGGAAGGATGATAGTGTGGCAGACTACAAAAAAATGTACCACAAGATTTTCAACTCAGTTACCGACGCCGAGCAACTCGTGTCACAGGCAGCCCGTATGATGCTAGCCGCCCAGCTTGAGTGCGAGGAAATGTATACTGGGGCTGACGATACGCCGATTGCGTTGGCGGATCGGACTAAAGAGTAAAAATCTGAATATGGTTAGCTAACTGTATGGGGGAGCGGCGTGAGCCGCTCCCTCGCCTTTGATTACATTTGTCAGTATAGCTTGGAAAATCTCGATAATCATAACCCGCAATTGTTATGAGCGTGTGGTTGAGATATGCTTATTTGCGTTGTGTATCATTTTATGAAATCTTTATCAGAGGCATTTGCAATAGCTTTATCGAAAATCTGTTTTTAGCGTTCTAACTAATCTTGATGTTCTATCGCTTTATATCCCGACAACCGCCATCTGCGCAATGATTTTTTTAGCCCTCACTTCTATGTCTTTGCCATTGGACTTATTGAGCGGCAGTTCGGAAACGATAGCACCGTCTTTCGTAAACAAAACCCTGTCCGCTCTTGCGGCTACTTTTACGTCGTGGGTAACAAGCAGAATCGCCGTCCTGTCTTTGTTGATGTCCGAAAGCAAGCCCATGATTTCATCGGCTGTTTTTGAGTTAAGCGCGCCGGTAGGCTCATCGGCAAAAAGAATTTCGGGGGAATTGATTAAGGCGCGGCAGATACCGGCACGTTGGAGCTGTCCTCCCGAAACCTCCGCGGTATCCCTGTTTTCAAGGCCGTCTATCCCCGTATTCTTCATCAGGGCTTTTGCCTTTTTTGCAATCACGCCCACGTTCTTCTTACCTCCCTGCAAGGCGGGAAGGATTATATTGTCAAGCAAATTCAGGTTTTTCAGCATCGTTGGCTGTTGGAACACAAAACCCATTTTTGTCCTGCGAATATCAGCAAGCTCACTGTCGCTTAGTGCGGATAAATCAGTATTATTAATCATTACCGATCCGGTTGTAATCGCTTCCATCCCGCTCAACGCAAACAGCAGGGTGGATTTCCCGGAGCCGGACGGCCCCATGACGGCTACAAACTCACCTTTTGATATTTCAACATCTACCCCGTTAAGTGCGCCCACCTTCTCGTCGCCCTTGCCAAAGGTTTTGACAATATTTTTTCCTGTAATGATATTTTCCACGGCTTTACACCTCCTTAATGTATTTTGATACATTTATTTTTCGGATATCCGAAACCCCTAGCAAGGTTGCGGTGTAAACGCATACCGCAATCAAAAAAGGCGAAAACAGGTATGCAAACAGCGGGTTTACCACGAAGTTAAAAGTTGAAGCACCAAAGGAGGATATCATCGCCACTCCGGCCAGCTCGCCCAGGGTATTAGCCAGAACCGTTCCAATAATCACGCCAAGAAACAACACCATCACGGAGCGCGTTTCATACTGCGCCGTAATACCGGCATTCGTAAAACCCAAGGACTTTAATATCGAAATCGGATACCTGTCCTTTGTAAGCAGCATTTTCATGAACAGCAGGGTAATCAGCACGGTGAGCACAACTGTTACCACAATCGACGCATAAGAAGCGATTTGCACGGCGGCGATGGTGGAGCCGAACATCTGCCTGATGTGTTCCTCCACACTGGAAACCTTTGCAAGCGGGAACATCTCCCGGTACTGTGAAACCTTCGCATCCGTGTGCGAGCTATCATAAAATGCAACCGGTATGCTACTCCAAAGGATATCGGTTTGATTCGTTTCAAAAACCGCTTTAGAAGTCCTGCCGCCATTGGTGACGTCGGAGTAAATCCCGCTTACGGTAAGGCGTTTATCTTCGCCGTCCACCGATAAAATCACAGTGTCGCCGACATCCCTGCCCAAATCGTCAGCATATAATACGGAGAGGGCAATTTCCGTATCCGTCCGCGGTTCACGGCCTTTGGAATAGGTTATGGGAAATGCCGAATGGTCGCCAAGCTCTACTCGAAGCCGCCTGGTAGTGCCGTCTCCGGCCATCGTTTCAAACATCTTGCAAATCAGGACGGTATAGCTTGATACTTGCTCGTCCCGTGCCAGCATTCCGGCAATCTCCGCGGTTTTTTGCATGAACTGCTCCGTCTGTGTCTGGTTGGTGTCAATACGCATATCGCATTCACCAATGCCCAGATAGGTCATAAAGCTTTTATCAGAAATGGTGTTATAAATATTTTGCGGGACATTTATGATGAACGAGGAAATCACCAGCACCATAAGCATTGTGACATAAAGCTTCTTTCGGGAAAGCACATCCATAATACCGAGGTGTATATTGGATGAAAACAGTCGGTTTCTGCTTAACTGAAAGCTTTTAGCCGATTTTGATTTTTCCTGCGGCGCTCCGAACCGGATTGCCTGCGCCGCGGAATTTTTGCGGAAACGCCGCAGGATGCCGTTTACATAAAGCATAATAATCAGGAATATCGCCGCCGCGCCTGTCATCCCAAGCAGCAAGCCGGTAAGGAAGCGGTTGCTTTCGCCCATGTACAGGCGTATGTTCTCCATGAAAGGCCCTTGGATGAGCAGGGAAGCCATAAAACCCAAAACACAGGCAATACCCGCTATCGCACCGTATTTCACCATATACAGCTTCTTGATATGCGATACGCTAAGTCCTATCGCTTTTAATACGCCGATTTCCCTGTAATCCTCTTCTATTTTAGCAAGCAATGTAAATCGGATGCATAAAAAGGTCACGGCGACAACAAGCAGGCCGATTAGCATGAGCACGGCTATCATAATTCCATCGGTGATTGCGTTCATCATCCTGATAAGCGCGTAATTGATGGCGGGCGGCCCGTTTGCCGGAAGATTCGCCTCCAGATAATCCGACTCAAAAGCGGAAACCGGATAATCATCCACAAAGCGAAACTCTATCAAATATTCCATGATTCCAAAGCTTCGTATCTTTTCATAGTCGTTTTCACTGACAAGGAATCTCTTTGACCCGACAAGCCCCGCGTTCATCATCGAGTCCCTTGAAAACCCGGCCACGGTAAAGGGGGTGCCGCGTATTGTCACCACGTCCCCAAGCTTGGCGGCGCCCTCCCGCATGTAATAAATGGGTATATAAATCTCGCCGTCAGAGGGGCGGATGATATCGCCGTTTATATCTAAAAGAAAGTCGAATTCTCCGCTTTGGGTTGAAAAGCCGTTATCCTGTACGCTCCACGCAAGGGAATTTCCACCGATAACGATTTCCGCGCCGTCAATATTCAGAAATTCAAGCGCCTGAAAAGCTTCCACACTGCTGTGTGCGTCTGCAAAATGTTGTATCCGATCCATGTCAATATCGCCTGTGTGCATTTGCATGAAATGAGGCGTCTTTGACTGTAAAAGCATATTGTCGATTGCGCCGAATAAGTTCACGATCAGCGCGGCGGCAAGGGAGGCAAGCATCGCCGCGACAAGGATAAAGGCCGTAACCGTCGCGGTAATCAGCTTGCTTTTTTGCATGTCGTTTTTAATAAGTTTACTGTACATGTGCTTTCTCCAATTTTCTGACAGATCTGATTCGATACAGCAAAACAGCCGTGGCGGACAGTAGCAGCCCCGAGACAATGATTAACAGCCCAATCCCCCTGCCACTGCCAACACCGGTTATTTTTCCTATGCTGCCGGCAAGCGTTCCGCCCTCCAACAGCAAGGGCGTGAATACATAATCCGCAAGGAGGCCTAAAGCTGCATAGGCGACAGGATATCCGAGCTGCGAAGCAACGCCGACTAGCCCCCAAACCCTGCCCTGTACCTCGTTTTCCACGTTTGTCCTGATTAAATAGTCAAGGCTCGTGTTGGCAAAGGGCAGCGTTAGGAAAAATAGGAACCCCGAAACACAGATAAGTATGATGTTTTCACGAAGCCCGAACACTACCATAAACAGTCCAATGAGAAAAAGAGACGCCGATAATATTTTCACGACCCCTTTTCGCAAGGGTACAAAGCCAAGAAACATGCTGCTGACAAGCATACCGGACGCGCAGATGGTTATCGCAAAGCCTAAGACCCGGCTGTCCGTAAACGACAGTATCATCGGTGTGGAAAGTACCTGGATCGCCGCGATAAAAAACGTTATGGCCGCGCCCATAGCCGTAAGGATGAACACCCCTCTGTTTTGCGTTAAAGCAAGCCATCCGTTTTTAAAGTCTTTGAAGATGGATTCCTTATTTTCGCGAAGCTTTGATACAATCCCCCTGCGCACGACAAGGGTTGTGAGGACGGTAATAAAAATCGTGCAGATATCAATAATCAAAAGCAGCCTGATATCCCAAAGCACGAAAAGCAATCCCGCGATTGCGGGGGAAAGCAGATATCTCGCCGAACCGGATAACTGCACAAATCCGCTTGCTTTCGTGTATTCCTCTTTGCTTAACAAATCTGTTATCGTAGCCCGAAACGACGGCTCCACAAGGGAAGTGAAGATTGAGCTGACCGCTACCCCCAAGCCGATTTGCCAAAACTGTACATCCCCACGCTGGATACAGAAATAAATATAGAGGATTCCCAGGGCGGAAAGCCCGTCACCCAATATCATCAAAAGCCTGCGGTCGTATTTATCCGCAAGAACGCCCGCTAAAGGGCTGAGGAGCATCGCCGGCAAAAACGCAAGCAGGGCAATCAGAGTGGTGGAAGAAGCAAGCCCCGTTTGTCCATAAACGTATACGCTAAGCCCGAAGGAACTAATCCCGTGGCCGACCGAAGCAACAAATCCCCCGGAGCATAAAATCAGAAATTTATAGAAAGATTTACTCATTCGCTGTCCTCACTTAACTGAAACATTTGCATCACAGGGGCAAAGCTGCCGGGCTTCGCGCCGAACAGCCTTTCCAGATTGAAAATAAACGCGCGGATTCTTTTCAGTTGTTCTTCCGGCTGTAAACCGTCCATATATTCGCTATCAAAGACCGTATTGACATGAGCGACAACCATTTCAACACTTTCGTAGGGGTAAGGCGTATCAAAGAGTTTTTCCCTGATACCTTCCTCTACAATTTCAGTCAGAATCGGCGGGATGTCCTCCAGCATGGCCTTGTGGCTTTTCTGGTGCATCAAGGCGTTCTGCGGCTTGTGCATCTGGTCAATAATCTCCGCGCTGTCAACGGCTTTCATCGCCATGAGCGTTTTGAATAACCGTTCCAGCACGGGGGCGCTTTTATCGGCGGCGATTTCCCTGCCCGCCGTTAGAAGCCGCACGCTTAACCGTTCAATTATCGCATTCAAGACGTCTTCCTTTGACTTGAAGTGATAATATACCGTTCCCCTTGCTACGCCAACTTTTTCTATAATATCGCTGATGCTGGTTTCATCATAGCCCTTCTCTGAAAAAAGGGCCTCTGCGGCGTCTAGTATTTCGCTTTTTCTTTCGTCAGCTTCCTTTACGATCCTCAATATAATACCCTCCTATCAGACTGAACGCCAGTCAATAGAATTGTATAATTTATTTCTCTTTTTGTCAACAGATATTTTGATTTCTGTGTTTATCTGGATTTTACTTATGCGACGGCAAAATATAAAAACTGTACCATACTCTCATTTATCTATGCCAGCGCTGAAAAGAATCATACAGCGCACAAACAGTATAGCACGCCCCGACAGCTATGGCAATCGCTCTTTTGCTCTGCTTCGTATCTTTTTGGCATCATTCAACATTAGTCTCCCTCGGCTCCACCCTCGTAAGCACATACTGCCCGCGAATCTCCCTCACAATCGCCTCCATCATTTCCTGCTCATTCGACCCTTCCGGCTGGCCTTTCGCCCGCTTGCGGTATTGCTCCACATTGTGGCGGTTGCGGCATTTTGTCTCGCAGAATTCCGACCGAGCGGAGGCAGCGTAGAACACCTTTCCGCAATCCCGGCAGATGCGCAGCGGGCAGCTTTCTCCGGTAATATAAAAGCTGTAGATGGTTTCCATTGCCAGCTTTAGTGAATTGAAGCTCCACAAAAGCGTCGGTTTCCCATCCCGTAGGGCGATGGAGTAGCCGAGTCCATCGTTGCCAAAATGCTCAATCTCATCCTCAAACCAGCCGCGAAACCTATCGCTGCTGGTTTTCTTATGATAAAACGTCGCGGCAAAGTGGGTAAAAAACGCTTCAAAATAGGAAGACAGCCAATCCAGCCGCTCGCTGTATGCGTTGGAAAACACCACGTCGTAGGAAATCGGCCTGCCGGTCAATTCAGCAGGGCGCAGCGGAAGAATCGAATCCAGCATGACAGGCTCCTTCTTAAAAGGCAGGAATAAGTCCATATAATCGGTGGTTTTCATCTGCTCACAGCCGGTAATGTCGGTTTTGGGGAGGTATACGTTCTCCCTTTGAAAGTAGTTGCGGTTGAAAGGAAGGTACGGCATAAAGCCAAGCAGCCCATAGTTCTTGGCAAATCGCAGCACAGCCCGCTCAATTTTCTTGTGGTTGGGGCTGCTGGAAACCATCAAACTCCCGATGCCGAGAGCGTCCACTACCAGCTTGGACGACACGTCCAACGGATTGTAAACTTTAAATGTTACTTCTGGCGCTGGGGTTACATACACAATTCCGTTTTCATCTTTTCGCAGCTCGTACTGCGAATAACGCACCCAGTCGGAGCTCACCGCCCCGAAGAATTTACTCAGCTCCATCGTTTTCTTCCCCTCTGTATTTATCCGGTTTCGGTATGTAATTATCAAACCATGCATCCAATGTCCCGTCCGCAATCATCCTACGGCGGGCTTCTTCGTTCTGCAGCGGATTATCCAGCCATTCCAGAAACCATCGCTGGTTTGTGGTGATGGTGTAATACTGTTCATCCCTCGCCTTGATGATTGGCGTGACATATTTCTGGAACTTTTCAGCGCTTGCATGGACATGTTTTATGATGTTCCTGTCGCCGCACCCCCATAATGCAGCCAAATCCTTAACCGAAACGCCCCTTGCAAAGCGGTAAAACAAGACCTCTTTCTGCTTTGCTGTGAGCTTGCGGATTCCCTGGATGTTGACCCGATCGGAAAGAAGTTCATCAATTTCTCCCGGGCTGTCGAAGATGATATCTTCCAAGGGGATGGAATTGTATGTGTAAGCATACTTCTTGCTTTCCTTCGGCTTATCATACTGCCGCCGACCGGTATTGATGGTGTCGGCAACCTCCGAGCGGGAAACTTCATGGTGTTCTGCGCGCTGCCGACGGTTGTCATCCTGCCTGTCCATTTCGAGGATAAGCTCATCCCATCGCTTTTCTGCTCCAAGCCGTTCAATCAGCTCATGCTCGGCCTACTCCCTTATTTCCTTTGTGCGGTTCACGTGGCTGTCCTCATTCATGAAATGTTTACAATCTTCTTGCAAAAAGTAGTTCCGATGACGCAAGGGTTATTGACCATTAGGTGAAGGGATATGTAATGGTTAATCGAAGTTAATCAGTTACCGTAATAATTAAGTGCTAGAATTCAATTACCGGAGATAATTGAATTCTAGCACTCTATGCGATAATTGTCAATAGCGGATAAGTCATTATATAAAAAATAATCACCAAGAGGTTGCGCGGCAGGGAAAAGCGAGTTACAATAGGGCTACGGCACTTTGATAATTGAATAGGCATTGCTGTTGTAAACGCTTTTTTCGCCGCGCTCCTACATCCGAAGGAGGTTATCGGTATTAGAAAAAATGAGCTTCGGCTTATGAACGCGGTGGTCACCTTGACTGGAAATGCTGTGGATGAAAAACTCGAACAGGAGCTTTTGTTCGAGTGCCTTTACGAGGTTTTATCCAAGCCGACCGGTGAGGAAAATCTATCAAAAAACAGGAGGAGCGTTTATGACAAACACAAAAAACAGGGCTGTAGCCTATGCGCGCTACAGCTCGGAAATGCAGCGGGCTGAATCCATCGACGCGCAGCTTCGGGCAATCCATAAATATGCGATGGAGAACGAAATCACCATTGTTGGCGAATATATAGACCGCGCCCAGTCCGGTCGGTCGGACGACAGGCCGCAATTTCTCGAGATGATCCGCGACGCCAGGGAGGGGCTGTTTGATATTGCCATTGTGCATCAGTATAGCCGCTTTGCCAGAAACCGGTACGACAGCCTGTTCTATACCATGGAGCTTGAGAAGTTCGACGTCCGCTTGGTAAGCGTTTTAGAACCTTCTTCCAATTCACCTGAAGATGTTTTGCTGCGGGGTATTCTGGAGACTATTAATGAATACTACAGTCAAAACCTCGGCCGGGAAACTGAAAAAGGAAAGAAGGAGAACGCTCTTAAGGGCATGCACGTCGGCGGCGTCCCGCCGCTCGGCTACGATGTTGACAGGGAAACTATGCGGCTGGTCATCAACGAGCGGGAGGCTTTGGCGGTCAAGCTCATTTTCCGGATGCATCTGGACGGCTGCAGCTATGGCGACATCGAGCAGGCTTTGGCGGACATGGGCTGCATTGGCAAGCGTGGCAGCAAGGTTAGAAAAAGCAGCATGCACACCATTCTAACCAATGAAAAGTACACAGGACTGATGGTATACAATAAATCCGCCGCCAAAGACGCTCACGGCAAGCGTAACGGCCATAAGTACAAGGACGAGGCCGAAATCATTAAGATTGAGGGTCTGGTTCCGCAGATTATCAGCAAAGAGGATTTTCTAAAAGCGCGGGAAATCATACAGCGCCGCAAACACAAGTCCGGCAAAAGCAAGGCCAAGGAGGTTTACCTTTTATCCGGCAAAATTGTATGCGGCGAGTGCGGTTCCAACTATTGCGGGAACAGGAGACAGTCCAATAAAGGGCAGCCCTATGTATCATACACCTGCAATAAAAAGAGCGCAGTTGAAAAATGCCGGTGCGGGGAGATACGCAGAAACAGTCTGGAGACCTTTGTTTTGGACAAGCTGGCGCAGTATCTGTTCAGTGACGCTAAGATTCCCGGCTTGCTCGCAGGCTATGAGGCTTATCTGCGCAACCGGGATTCTGAGGCTATTCTGAAGCAGAAAAACCTGCGGGAACGAATTGGCCAGCTTGCAAAGGAAATTGAAAACATAGTAACGGTCGTTGCCAAGACTGGTTCGGATGCATTAATTGAGCGTCTAAACCAATTAGAGCAGGAGAAAAAGGAGACCGAGTACCGCTTGACCAAGCTGGAAATGGACGCGCAAATCTGCCGGGTAACCGAGAGCGACCTCAAAGAAGCGTTCAAAAGGGCCCGCGATTTACTCAAAACCGGCGGGCTATCCAACACGAAGGTGCTGATTCAGCGGTATGTACATCAGGTAATCATCCATCCGGAGCGGATCGAGGTTCAGCTAAACTTTGGCTTTGCGGTGACGGGAGATGGGGACGGGGTGGACAGCCCTGTCTCCAAAAACGCCATCATACAAAAATCAGAATCCCCGGAAGCAGGCGGAGAGGCCATAACTTCCGAGGATTCTGTACCGATTTTACCGCCACAATTAAGTGGTGGATTTGGTGGCGGAGAGAGAGGGATTCGAACCCTCGGTGGGGTTTAAGCCCACACACGATTTCCAGTCGTGCGCCTTAGACCAGCTCAGCCATCTCTCCATAGTTTTATCGCGGTATCTCAAATATTATATCCACAGACGACAATAAAGTCAATACCCATCTTGTAAATTATACAATGTCCAATATGGGAAATTCGCGAAACAGGAGCATCCCGGCTGTAATTTTAATTCGGTTTATGACTATGCAGAAAAAGTTTTCAAGCCTCAAAATTCATCTGCTGTGAACGTTTTAGTGAGTTAAAGTGCGGAAATCCGGCAGAGAAAATACAGGGGATAAGTATAAGGATTCTTCTTACAGACAGTTAACCTTGATGCTCCTGCTTCCTGAATTATAGTTAACCCTTTTACTGATTATTGCAGTATCTAAGCTCATTTAACGCTTCAAACATATCATCAGCGCGGCGCCGCTTGATGACGGCGCCGCGCTGTACTGTTCGGATTATTTTTTGACGATTGGTATTTGAATCTCAGTCAGCCAATCGGCCTCGTTCTCCTTATTCCAAATACCGTCAATGTAGCTTTCACGCGGATTGTCGGCGGCGGCATAGCCGTTTTTCTCAATCCAGTCGAAAGCGTAGGCGTAGGCTTTCCCAAGCCTTGCGTATTCTCCCTTGTGCATCACCGATATCGCGGTGACCGGCTCCATTCGCTTAAAGGCAATGCCGTCAAAATCGGGATACATCTTATCCACTGCTTCGCAAAACTCGATGTTGATGTCGGTTTCTTTGTGTTCGCCGTCAAGATAAGCTACGAAACAGTATTTGGCGGCGGCG
>Ga0099364_10007478_pt1 | contig 15589 bp, 9 predicted proteins | sample TergutTh196P3_FD_73070 | JGI IMG/M metagenome (GOLD analysis project Ga0099364, IMG submission 73070) | Microcerotermes parvus P3 segment gut microbial communities from Pointe-Noire, Republic of the Congo - Th196 P3 | ecosystem: Host-associated > Arthropoda: Insects > Digestive system > Gut ... | reverse complement strand
AAAAATAAAAGTTATTCTGATAAAAAATTCCTCTTTTTTTCCTGCATACTGCTCTTGGCTGTTATTGTAATTGCAATTTTTTCATATACAATTTCTGTGTACCAAATTAACCGCTCCTATATAGAACAGCAGCTCTCAATTGCGTCAGAAACCATAAGGCTGCGCCTTGCAACATCCATAAACAACGAGCTCCCCCTGGTTATGAAGCTGGGAGATACTCCCATTATACGCCAATATTTTATGGATCCCACAGACCCTTACCTTGAAAGTCGTGCTCTTGCAGAGTTTGAACTTTACCGCGGGCATTTTAGAACTCAGTTAATTTTCTGGATTAACGACGTAGACAAAATATTTTACTTTACAGGGAATGACCCTTACCTTATGATACCCGATGATCCGGGAAATTACTGGTACAATCTTACACTTTACGAAACAGAAACCCATAACCTTAATATTAACTATAATCCTGAACTTCAACAAATTAATTTATGGATCAATGTTCCTGTTTTTTCAGAAGACAGAACTCCGCTTGGAATGCTTGGCACAGGAATTAACCTTACAGAGTTTTCTGATTTTGTTGCAACAGCCTACAGGGAATTCGACAGAAACATTACTTCATACATGTTCAATAGATTCGATGAGATTACATCTGCAATGGACATAGAACTTATGCACAACAAAGTCCGGTTGGATGAACACTTGGGAGAGGCCGGTACACAACTTTTAAATATGGCACGCAGCATCACTGACAACGAAACAATGACTCTTTTAAGCAACGGGAATATATATCAGTTAAGATCCATCCCTGCAATGGAATGGTATCTTGCTGTAAGTTATCCGGAACCGGGATTTCTGGCATTAAACCAACCCATGAACATTGTGTTCTTTGGCATGCTTTTGTTAATACTCTTAATGTTTATAATTGTAAATGTATTTGTATATCGTTCAGAAAACACTCTTGCTGAAAACAACGCAAGATTAGTGGAAGCAAACCGTATAGCAGAATCCGCTTCTCAGGCAAAAAGTGATTTCCTTGCAAACATGAGCCACGAGATACGCACGCCCATGAACGCAATAACAGGAATGTCAGAACTTCTTTTACGCAGAGAGCTCCCTGAAGATGCACGTACGGATGCACAGGAAATAAAACAGGCTGCAAACAGTCTTATCTCCATCATAAATGACATTCTTGATATATCAAAAATAGAAGCAGGTAAACTGGAAATAATTCCGGTTAAATATATGTTATCGTCTTTAGTGCACGACGCAGTCAGCATAGTTCGTATGCGTTTAATAGAAAAGCCTGTTCAAATATTAACAGAGGTAGATGAAAATATTCCCAACAATCTTATAGGAGACGAAGTACGCCTTAGACAGATAATTCTTAATCTTTTGTCAAATGCGGCAAAGTTTACCGATGAGGGGCATATTGGCCTTTCCATTGTCAGGCATACAGAGCATGAAGAAGTACAAACAGAAAAACAACTGCATCTTAAAATAACAATAAGCGATACAGGCAGAGGTATAAAAGCAGAAGATATGGAAAAACTTTTTTCCGATTTTATACAGGTAGATACACATAAGAACAGAACTATAGAAGGTACAGGGCTGGGCCTTGCAATAAGCAAGCGGCTTTGCGATGCAATGGGTGGAAGCATTTCCATGACAAGCGAATATGGAAAAGGCAGTGTTTTTACAATTATAATTCCCCAGGAAATTGATACAGCCTCTCCTTTCCCCGCCACAGCAGTTGCCCAGGTTTTTTCTTTTGGTACTAAACCATTAAACTTGCGTTATACATTCCCCAACGCGAGCTTTTTGATAGTAGACGACACTCCTTCCAATCTAAAAGTTGCAGAAGGGCTTTTGCTGCCCTACAAGGCCAAAATTGACACCTGCCTTAGCGGTATAAAAGCAATAGAGATGATAAAAGATAAGCACAGCAAAAACGAAAACTACGATATTGTATTCATGGATCACATGATGCCCGAAATGGACGGAGTGGAATGCACTGCTCTTATCAGAGAGTGGGAAAATGGACAACTTAATAATAATGTACATGAGTTTGCGGAGAAAACTCCGCAATTAGAGGGACGAACGAAGGGAGTCCCTCTAATTGCTTTGACCGCAAATGCGGTTTCCGGCATGAGGGAAATGTTTTTGGAGAGGGGTTTTAACGATTTTCTTGCCAAACCAATTGATGTTTTAAAAATGGACGAAATACTTAACCGCTGGATTAAAGAAGAGAAAAAAGAAAAGTTAAGCGCAAATAACATAATTATACCATCGGCTCCGGATCAAAAACTTATAGAAATTTTCTGTCAGGATGCAAAAAATGCAATATTGCGGCTAACGGGAGAAATAGAGGACTTAAAACAATTTACCACAATCGTTCACTCCATGAAGTCCATACTTGCGCATCTTGGAGAGAACGAAGCTTCCGCCGCTGCATACAGCCTGGAAAAAGCAGGGCTTAATAATGACAGGGAATTTATTTCCGCCAACAATATGAGTTTTGTAAAAACATTGGAGAGCATAGTTCTGCAATTAGATAAAAAAGATTCCTCAAAACCTGATAATATAGATGTCTCACAGGCAGATATAGACTATCTATGTGAAAAATTAAAATCCATACAAATTGCCTGCGAGGACTATAACGCCAAGGCAGCATACGCGATAATTGATGAATTAAAGGAAAAAGACTGGAATACTGAAATTAAAACAGCACTTGAAAAGATCAGGGACACTTTGTTCTTGCACAGCGATTTTGAAGATGCCTGTAAACAAATTGACCTATTGATAGAAAAAATTCAAATGTTATGAAACAAAAGAATAGACCGGCGCAAATTATAATCCCCGTATTTTTTACAGCTGCCATACTTACACTAGTTATATATCAATGGAATGTGCAGATGATAGACTGGCAGGGTAGTTCCAGCCCACTTTTCAGAAACCTGATGAACTATGATGCATATATAAAGCAGGGCTTTAACCCGGAAGAAATAAGGCATTTAGAGTTAGACGAAACATGGCATAACTTTGAATCAACACAGCTTCGTATAAAAAATTCACCTTTAAGCAATTTACCAAAGCGCAGCTTTTTATATCCCTGGGCTTTGCAGGAAGATGAGTACACTATACTAATACCTATAGAACTGGACAGAACTGCTTTGGAAACCCGGGCGGAACCGGGCATTTTTCTTGGCTACATAGGCGAAAACTGGGAAATTTACTTTAACGGGCATCTTGTGCAAAGGGAAATGCATCTTGATGAGCAAGGGCGCATTACAAGCCGCCGCAACTGGCGCAGCGTGCATTTCTCCATGGATAACTCCATATTGCAAGAAGGCATAAATACACTCGTTTTCAGAATAATAGGAGACCCTTCCTACGGTGTTACAGGGCTTTACTATTCTTCGCCTTATTATCTTGACGATTACAGTCTTATACGAAGGCGTCACACAGATATTCTTACCATGGTACTCTGCGGCATATTCGGTTATACAGGTATATACTATCTAATAATTTTTGTTTCAGTAAGAAAAAAAGACGAACTCTATAACCTCTATTACAGTATTGCCTCTGTTCTGCTATGCATATACACATTTATGTTCAGCGGCATGGTTAATCAAATTATACCAAATTCTGATATTTCCATACGCCTTGAATACATATCGCTTTTTATGTTAGTACCTGTACTGGCACTTTTTATTGAACACTTTGGGATGCAGAGAATCACAAAAATAACCTGGGGCTTTCTTGTCTTTTACGGAATTCTTGGCATTACACAAATATTTTTTTCCAATCAATACGGCGACGATGCATTAATGATATGGAGCGCTACTGTCCTTATTTATTTTTCCTATATATTTTTTTACAATGTTAGCAATTTTTATCTTAGGAAAAAACGAAAAGAGTACGTGGACCCCTTTGTCGGCAATATCTTAATTGGTCTTGTAGTAGTGTATCTATGCGGTCTTTATGATGTTCTTGATATAATTTTTTTCCATACTTCATCCAGCCTCTTTTTATACAGTACCTTTATCTTTCATATAGGTATGGCAATAACCCTTTCACAGCGTTACAGGGAAATGTATAGCCAACTGGAGCAATCAAACATTTTACTTGAAGAAAAAGTAACAGAACGTACCATAGAGTTAATAGAAGCCTCCAAAGCAAAAAGTAATTTTCTGGCAAACATGAGTCATGAAATACGCACCCCCCTTAACGCCGTCATAGGATTTTCAGAAATTGAACTGCGAAGTCATTATGACGGAAATGAGCTGCCCGAGGCTACCCGCGAAAACATAACGCATATACACAGGTCAGGATCATTACTATTGGAAATAATAAATGAAATATTGGATATATCCAAAATAGAATCGGGCAGGTTGGATCTCTATCCCAATGAATACGAAACTGCTCCCCTAATAAGCGGTACCATAAGCTTAAACAGGGTAAGAATAGGTGAAAAACCAATACAATTTATTCTGGATATTAAAGAGAATTTTCCTGCCAGGCTAATAGGAGATGAACTTCGTATAAGGCAGATATTAAATAATCTTCTTTCCAATGCAATAAAATACACTGAACATGGAAGTGTTAAATTAGCCATAGAAAGCGAAGAAACAGAAAAAGGGAAAGTTAGCGTATGCTTTACAGTTTCCGATACAGGCATAGGCATACGTCCGGATGACATAGAAAAACTCTTTGAAAAATACAGCCAACTGGATGGCGGAACTACCCGAAAAAACGAAGGCACAGGACTGGGACTTACCATAACAAAGAATCTGGCAGAAATGATGGGCGGCACCATATTGGTAGAAAGCGAATACGGCAAAGGTTCGGTTTTTAAAGCATACATTTTACAGGAACGTAACAGCATTGAAGCCATAGGAAGGGATAGTGCCAATGCCTTGCAGAACTTTCAGTACGATATGCAATATAAAACAAAAAAAATAAACCCCATAAATATTCCCGAAGCGCGTGTCCTTGTAGTAGATGATATAGCAGAAAACCTCCTGGTGGTTAGGGGTTTTTTACAAAGCTACGGACTTCAAATTGATACGGCAAGCGGAGGACAGGAAGCAATAGACCTCATTAAACAGAACAAATACAATCTTATCTTTATGGATCACATGATGCCCGAAATGGACGGCGTACAAACACTAAAACTAATAAGAGAATGGGAACATGAAAGTGCGGAGCTTGAATGTGTGGAGTTTGCGAAAGCTATCATCGAAGATGATAGCAAAACTCCCAAACAGTCGGTACTCCCTTCAGTCGTACCTATAGTAGTACTCACATCCAACGCTCTTAGGGGCATGAATGAATTTTATCTGGAGCATGGATTTCAGGATTTTCTTTCAAAGCCGGTAAACCCACAGGAATTGGACGCAGTCTTAAGAAAATGGCTTATGGCAGATGAATTATCTGCAAAACAGGATTCCTTTTCAGTAAACTTCTCTTCTGAACTGGATGCCAGGCGGCTGGATGAGCTAAAGCATTATTGTTTTAGGTTCGAAAGCAATGCTCCCATAGACACTGAATATTTCCAAAGATTTGTCTCTTTTATTGAAACTCTGGATAAAGACAGGCAGTTAGAAACAGCTGCTCTTACAGAAGCAGCACAAAAGGAAGATATAGAAACAATACGCAAAATACTTCCGGGTTTTTACAGGGAGATGGAAAAAGAGGCGGAAGCAGATTCCACTAATATAGAAGAAATGGTAAAATCCATAAAAGAGGCTTTGCTAAGCGGAGATGAAAAAACTGCGAAAAAGATTCGTAAAAGCATGGGTGCAATTAAACTTTCAAAAGAAGACAGGGAACTTTATTTTGCACTCTACGAAGCAGCCATGTCCGATGATAATGAGCAGGCATTAAAGACTATAGAAAAGTATCTTTCACGCAAGGAGGAATGATATGATTAAAATATTAATTGTAGAAGATCAGACCATGCTTAGGGAGACGCTTGAACACATGATCAACATACAGAGCGACATGGAAGTTATAGGGGGAACAGACGATGCTGCCAAAGCTCCGGAACTATGCAAGAAACTAAAACCAGATCTTGTTATCATGGATGTGGTAACCAAGAGGAATTCCGAAGGCATACATGAAAGCGGCATACGATACACAGCACAAATACGGAAAGAGCAGCCGGATATTAAAATTGTTATCATGACAGGCCTTCCGGAAATAACTTTTATGGAAGAAGCAAAAAAAGCCGGAGCCCACAGCTTTTTATTAAAAGACATGAATAAAGACCACCTCTTGTTTGTAATTCGCAGCACAATGAAAGGGGCAGGTGTATACCCAGGTCCGGAAAATACACCCTTTGCAAACAAGTTTTCCGAAAGAGAGCTTGCTGTCATACGCATGGTATGCCAGGGGCTTGAACGTGAGGAAATGACAGAAAAATTAAACATATCGGAAATAACTCTAAAAAAAGATATTAGCTCCATACTGGATAAATCCGGCTTTGACAGTATAGCAAAATTCGCAGTATTTGCGGTCAGTCAGGGCTATGTGGCTCCTGATATAAGCTGATCTAAATTATACTTTAGGTATTAAAAAAATATCCTTTAGGTATAAAAAAAATATCCTTTAGGTATAAAAAAAATATCCTTTTGGATATTTTTACTATACCATAAGTATACATAATCTATACCTAAAGGTTAAAAAAAATATACTAAAATCACCTATTTTCACATCGCTTTGTGTATTATTCACCCAAAAAAGGGGAAAGGTGATTATATGATCAAAGTTTTAATCGTAGAAGATCAAACCATACTTAAAGATGCACTGGAATACATGATCAACGGACAAGAAGACATGGAAGTTGTAGGCACAACAGACGATGCCGGCGAAGCTTTGCAGCTATGCAGGAAACTAAACCCTGACCTTGTGCTCATGGACATAGTGACCAAAAAAAATGAAAGCGGAATACCTGCCAACGGCATACTCCATACATCAGAAATACGCAAGGAATTACCGGATATCAAAATAGTAATAATGACGGGTTATCCGGAAATAACCTTTGTGACAGAAGCCAGAAAAGCAGGGGCGCATAGCTTTTTGGAAAAAAATATGGATAAGGATCACCTCTTATATGTAATTCGCAGCACCATGAAAGGCGTGGGCTTTTATCCGGGTCCTATAGATAATTCTGCTTTTGCAGGTAAGTTTAACGAAACGGAGCTCATAGTCATACGCCTGATTTGCCAGGGGATAGAAAGAGAAGAGATCGCCGTAAAATTGAATATATCTGAAGCAACTGTTAAAAAGATCATTAGAGGAGTGCTGGACAAAACAGGATTTGACAGCATTGCCAAATTTGCCGTATATGCAGTTGGAAAAGGTTACATAGTACCGGAAATCAACTGAGGACTGAGGTGACCTAAGAACCGAGGCCGAAGGCCGAAGGTAGTCACCGTTTTTTCCTAGTGGTTTTCATAACATATCCACCACTATATATAGTATAAAGCATAGATCAAAAAGTGGTCAACCGGTTGACCATTTCAAGGTGTGACATACTACTATCCTTATATTTGCAAATATCCAAAAGGATATTTTAACTATACCAAAAGTATAAAAATTTTATCCAAAAGGATAAAAAAAGTATACCAAAAGTATAAAAATTTTATCCAAAAGTATATATAAAGTATACCATAAATCACCATTTTTCCCCCGCAATAATATACTATTTCCCCAACTTCGTATGAAGTACTAGTTTTATAAAGGAGTTTTTTATGAAAAACATGATCAAGGGAATTTTAATTTTGGTACTTTTTGCATTAACCGTACTGCCATTGATAGGGCAGGCACCGCCCCCAAGGGATTCAATTCGTGTAATAACGCCTCAGCCAAATCAGGTCAGCAGTCTTCTTCACAGAAATTTGGAAAGCGGAGGTGTACACTATTACCGTGTAAACAATTTAACAGATCCTTACTATTACATCCTATGGCGCGATTATGATAACAGTGCAAATCTCAGTTCTCCAATTGCTGATATTACAGTTTCAATCATAAATCTATCTACAGGCATGATTTTAGCTAACAAGGTTGACTATGATACTTCTATGAGTGAGGAGCGTTTGGTAAATGCAATAGAAATCACCAGAGGCGTTCATTTTACCCCCGGTAATGATATCTTAATTATCGTCCAGGATCTGGGCTGGTCCGGCGGCAACTACGCCATCCTGGTGTATTAGTTTTAACCAAAAAGAGAGGTAGATTTCCATGGCATTTTGTGCAAACTGCGGAACAGATATAAAAGAAGCTAGATTTTGCCCTTCCTGCGGGACTGTTGCAGGGGGGACAGAGGCGGCACCTGCGCCGCGTACGGTAACAGTGGGGCAGGTAAAAAAATGCCCCTCCTGCGGATCACCCATAGAATCCTTTCAATCCAGGTGCAATGCCTGCGGACATGAGCTGGGGGATATAAAATCATCCTTTGCCATTAAGGAATTTACCTCGGAAATTAATGCCCTGGATGAAAGAATAGAAAGGGAGAAAAACCCTCCCGGTAGACCTGCGGCAAAGGGCTCATCAGGAAGATCCAATTCCCGCAATCGCTCCCTAGCGACAGGGGCTGCGGGTGCTTTGATAGGCGCATCCCTTGCTGGCGGCAGCAGCCGTTCTAGTTCAAGCTCAAGGCGTTCGGCTGCGGGCAGCCTTGTGGGCATAGGTATTTTTGTGGGGGCTATTGCTTTAATTGTAAAGATCATCAAGAACTTTAGAAATGCAATAGCCAAACCGCATCTTACAGCATCAGAAAAAACCAAGAAAAGTTATGTCGAAAATTTTGTTATCCCCAATACCAGGGAAGACATGCTGGAATTTATTCTACTGGCTTCTTCAAAAGCCGAAGCTGTAATTGATCTTGGTCAGGGAGAGAGCATGCAGGAAGTTGCAAGCGCCCATTACTGGATCAAAGTTTGGGAGAACAAGTGCAAAAAGGTGGAAGACAGGGCAGTTATCGCATTACAGGGTGACACAGAAACCCTCGCCCACATAAAAAGATTCCACGACAGATCAAAGGATGCATATAACAACATTACAAAAGCGAAAAAGAAGAGCCAGATAAAATCTGTAATACTCTTCTTTTTATTGTTAATCGCAATTGCTGCCATAGCTGCTGTTGCACTCTTACTGCTGATAATTTTACTTTAGGAAAAGGAGGGTTTATGCCTATATTCGGAAATAAAGCAAACAAGGGCGGCGTCTGGGCCGACATGATTATGAGTCCCGAACAGAACAGGGACTGGCTAATTTACAAGTGGCGCCCTGAAGGCGAAGAAGCTGGAAGCACCAACAGGGAAAACTCCATACGCTATTCATCCAGCCTTACAGTGAGACAGGGCGAAGTTGCAGTTTTCCAGTATGCCGGCAGGGGAGTCAGCGGCGGCACCCAGGACTACATAGAAGGCTACTTCAGCGATACCATTAAAACTGCAAACATGCCCATACTTGCCGGCATAGTTGGTGCTGCTTTTGGCGGGGGTACTCCCTTTGCAGCCCAAGTTTACTTTATCAACATGGCAGGGGTTAACCAGGTACAGTTTGGAGTCCCCTACTTTAACATGTTCGATCCCCGCCTCCCCGACCATCCCGTCGAAGTAACCGTTCGCGGAACAATTACCTTCAAGATAGTCGATTACAAAAACTTTGTTAATCTTCAGGCCCTGGTTGATTTTGACATGACAAAATTCGGCAACCAGATTAAGAATGCTGTAATCGATAATGTAAGAAATTCCATGATGGACATAATGATGAAGCTAGGCAGACCGCTGGCACAGATAGAAACCTACAGGCGTGAGATAAAGACTATCCTGGAAGCTGATCTAATGTCTAACCTCTTAAATGTTTATGGCGTTACCATGGTAGACCTTAACCTGGCTGCCATAGAGCTTAACAAGGAATGCCCCGGATACCAGAAAGTCGCAAGCCTTACCCAGGTGGCGGCAGAGACCCAAATTGAATTGGGTGCTCAGGGCATGAGGGATCAGTACAATATTAACATGCAATCCAATGCGGCACTGGCTGCTGCCAATGTAGAAAATCAGGCGGAATCCATGCGCATTAACCGCGACTTAACCCAACAGGCACAAAGCGGTCAGATAGACCAGAACCTCTATGCCCAAAGAATGCAGACTGACCTTGGCGGTATGGATCTGCACAGGCTTAGGGCTCAGACAGAAATGGTCAACGCAACTGCAGCCGGAATGGGAAATATGGGTGCAGGCGGAGCTATGGGCGGCGGCGGCGGATTTAACCCCGGCGCAATGATAGCCGGTATGGCTATGGGCGGCACAGTAGGTCAGGGAATGGCTGGCATGATGGGCAATGTCTTTAACCAGATGAACCAGAACATGCCAGGAAATACGCCGCCCCCCATGCCAGGTGCAGGCGCTCCTCCTCCCATGCCTGGTGCCGGAGCTGCGCCGCCGCCTATGCCGGGAGCCGCTCCTGCTGCACCGGCGCTTCAGTTTGCAGTATCTGTTGATGGGCAGACTTACGGCCCCTTTGACATGAATGCCCTGGCTCAGATGGCAGCTGCGGGGCAGATCAATGCCCAGAGTATGATGTGGCGGGAAGGAATGGCTTCCTGGCAGGCGGCAGGTAGTCTGCCCGAGCTTGCCCCGCTTTTTGGGGGAGCAGCTACACCGCCTCCACCGCCGCCAGCACAGCCGCCGGTATAATAGGAGGGAACATGAGCGATAACAGCGGTTTTTCCATGGACAGGCTTTTGGAATTCGGTATGAGTGCGGCGGTAGCAGGTCAGGTTATGCGCAACATGAACCAGACCATGGGCGAGACCATGCAGCCCTGGCCCTCTACCATGAGACCGGGTGCGCCCATGCCTAACGCGGGCGTAATGCCTCCCTCTCATCTTTACTATGCGGCTCTGGAGGGCAAACAGGCGGGCCCCTTTTCGGAAACGGAAATTATAAGGCTGGTTAACGAAAAGAAAATAACAAAGGAAACCCTGGTCTGGCATCAGGGCATGCCCGCCTGGAAAAAGGCAGAAGATCTTCCGGAGATGCTGCGCATCATAGCTCTGGCTCCCCCTCCCCTTGATACCATAGCATAGAGGCATTTATGGCAAGAAGATATACAACTAATCAATTTACACGTCAGATGATGGGCACTCAAAATCAGACAAGCCGTATTTTTCATGCAGCCATAGACGGGAGACAGGCGGGGCCTTTTACCATTACGGAAATGTCCAAACTGGTAAAGCAAAATACCATAGGCAGGGAAACCCTCGTGTGGAAACAGGGCATGCCCTCCTGGCAGCAAGCTCAGCATACACCGGAAATCATGGTGCTTTTTCCCAAGGGAGCAGCTCTGCCGCCTATGCCGTCTTCGGCCATGCCACCGCCTCCGGTTATGCCGAATATGCCGCCTCCTCCTCCTCCGCCCAAGCAGACATGGGAGCACTACTCCCTTCCCATAGAAGGCGTTCTTAACGAATGCACTCTAAGTGATGAAGATCATTCTAATGAACTTGAAACGCAGGCAGGCCTTATTATGGGCATACTGGCAGAGTTTAAAATTGATGCGGAAATCACAGGTATAATTCGCGGGCCTGTTGTTACCATGTACGAGATACTCCCCGCGCCCGGAATTAAACTTTCAAAGATCACAGAGCTGGAAAACAACATAGCCCTGCGCCTTGCCGCAAAAAGCCTGCGTATACTTTCTCCCATTCCGGGGAAAAATGCAGTTGGTATAGAAGTTCCAAATAAAAAGCGGGACCTTGTGAGTTTTAGAAAAACAATAGAAGATTGTTTGACAGCTCCAAGCACCAAAGCCCTGCCTGTATACCTAGGTAAAACCATCACAGGGGAGATTCTGACCGTAGACCTTGCTACCATGCCCCACCTTCTTGTTGCAGGCACTACAGGCTCGGGAAAGTCGGTCTGCATTAATGCCATTATACTGTCGCTTTTATACAGGTTAACCCCTGCCCAATGCAAAATGATATTTATAGATCCAAAGATAGTTGAGCTAAAGTTTTACGAAGGTATACCTCATCTTTTAACACCTGTTATTACCGAACCCGAAGCTACCCTTAAAGCATTGCGCCACTGTGTTAACGAAATGGAAAGACGCTACGAAATTCTTGGTCAGGCAACAGCCCGTAACATAAAATCGTATAACAGTAACGCCGAAGAAAAGGGTTATGAACCATTGCCCTACTGGGTTGTTATAATTGATGAATTTGCAGACCTTATGGCAGTGTCCGGCAAGGAAACAGAAGCATTAATTGCGCGCCTTGCCGCAAAGAGCCGCGCCATAGGCATACATCTAATCATGGCAACACAGCGCCCTTCGTCTAACGTGATCACAGGGATAATAAAAGCCAATATACCAGCACGCATTGCCTTTATGGTTGCGTCTAACAATGACAGCCGTATTATCCTTGACAATTCGGGCGCAGAAAAACTTCTTGGCAGGGGGGATCTGCTTTACTCAGGCAATGACACACCCTTCCCCATACGTGCACAGGGCGCCTATGTCTGCGAAGACGAGGCGGAGAAGGCGGCGAATCACCTTAGGAGCATAGGCAGACCGGAATACGTTAATATTTAAAGGGGAATAATTTATGAGTATAGATAGTATTAAACAAGAAGTAGAAGCATTGGTAAATACAAAATTCGGTGCCAATGCGCCAACGTTGTGGAATATTTACAACTCAAACCCCGGTTCCAATACACTTGAATATTGGGAAACTGTACGTCAGGCGCTAAGTACGCCGCCCGAAGCAAGCCCGCCGCCTGCCGAGGCAGGCGAACAACCCTTTGCAACAGAGCCAGTGGTCGCTGCAGAGCCGACGCCAGCCGAGGCAGGTCAGCCGGCCGCGGAAAGCGACTTTAGCTATGAGGATAAGGACGGCAGCATAGTGATTACCGGCTATCTGGGGAGCAGCAAGAAATTTGCTATTCCGTCACAGATAAACGGAAAAACTGTTACACATATAGCCAATAAGGCCTTTTATGGAGGTTCTTTCGAGGACATTATCATTCCTGAAACTGTTACCCACATAGGAAGAGAGGCTTTTGCATCTAACTATTTAACAACATTAATTATCCCTGATTCAGTAAAAAGCATAGACATAAAATCTTTTTCACAAAGCAGAACTGTGAATTTGACCATAGGAAAGGGGCTAAGTAAAATTCCCATGAACGCCTTTTCGAGCAATAAAATTGTGGAAGTAATAATTCCCGATAACATAATAGAGGTAGACACAGGTGCTTTTGCCAATGGCGAGCTCGCCCTTGCGGTGATTCCGGATGCCGCTCTTAAAATGGGCGACCGCTGTTTTGGCAAGGCAGAAGTAAAAAAGGCATCAGAATATGATGGACAGCCCTTCACCTCCGCAGCTCCTGTTGCAGCTCCTCCTCCAACCCAACAGGTGGTGAACGAGGCAGGCGTGGTAATCTGCGCCGTTTGCAAAAATGAAATTGTTGAAAAAACAAGTTCCAGATGGTTTTGCGAAACCTGCGGCACCCGTACATCCCGCGAAGAACCCGGAGAGCGCAGCTCAGAAAGATCAAGGTTTGAACATCAGTATAAGTTGTCGCTTGAAAAAACTCAAAAATACACTGACAGCCTTGTATACGAGGAAGGAGACTGGACCTATAAACCAAAAGACGGCTATGTCATTATCACTGGTTACAAAGGAAGCGCTTCCTCCCTGCAAATTCCTTCACAGATACAGGGACTGCCTGTAAAGGAAATAGGGCCTAAAGCATTTATCGAAAAAACATTTTCCGCCATTACAATACCACCTACCCTTACAACAATAAGGGAATTTGCTTTTGCGTATAACACCAATCTCGCTTCAATAACAATTCCCTCAAGCGTTGAGTCAATCGAAGACAGTGCTTTTGCAGGGCATCAAATGAAAAGCATAACTATACAGGAGGGTGTAAAATCACTAGGCTACCAGGCCTTTCAGGGCAAAGGTACCAGATTTGGTGAAGACCGCAGTTTGATTGATAATATCGTAATACCCGGCAGCATAACACAGATGGGCGATGAGGCCTTTGGGCAATGCCGACTTGCAAGCGTTACATTCGCCAAAGGAACAACAATCATAAGCAATAAATGTTTTTTAAACAATCAGCTTAAAAGCATAGATATTCCTGAAGGTGTAAAGCTAATAGGAAAAGATGCATTTAATGACAATTATTTAACAAGCATAAAGCTGCCGGACAGCCTTGAAGAGATAGGAAATTTTGCATTTTACGGTTCAAAGATTACCCAATTGAAACTCCCTGCTAATCTCAAAACCATAGGGGAGAGTGCATTTCACGATTGTACGCTGACAGAGCTGGTCATTCCAAATGGTGTGGAAAGCATAGGAAACAAGGCTTTTTCAGGCAACCAGATCCTTCGCCTTACTCTAAGCGAAACTCTTACCGAAATAGGCGATTATGCTTTTAACAAAAATAAACTTTCGGGGTTTATGACCTTTCCCGAATCTCTCAAAACCATAGGAAAATATGCTTTTGAGAAAAATCAATTAAGCGGTGTCGAAATCAGAGGCAGAACGAAAATAGATGAGTATGCATTTTCCGGCAATAAAATTTCAAGGCTTATTATTGGAAGCCGCGTGTCCTCAGTAGGATTTTTTGCTTTCTTTATTAATGAATTAATTGGGACTATTATTCCCTCGGGAGTAAGGGTTGCCGACTATTTTGGGGATGGCCCAGTACCTGCGATTGATGAAAAGGTATATGTAGAAATAGGTGACACATCGGCATTAAAGCTTGATGACGATGCCTTCTGGCAGGCTTTTGAAAAGAAAGTCGCAGAGAAAAAAATTGCAATGGCCCCAAAAGCTCCCATTACATTCCATGATGCAGGCGGCACTCAAATAGCTTCTGCAGAACATAATGACCATAATGCATACAGAGGCACAAGGGCAAACGCAACAATTTTTGACAAGGGTAAAAAGAAAATAGGAGAAATCAAGTTTGTCGCTCCTTATGCGTATAAAGACGAACCGGAGAATTACGGTGAAATAAATTTAAGCGATGGAAGCGGCCTTGTAAGCACAGACGGCACTGTCCTATATGGACCAAAAGGTAAAAGTATCAAGGATCTTTACATTTGGGAGAAGGGGGCTATCTATAAAGATAAAAAGAAAGCCGATCGCATAGAAGAGCTTCGAATGGGGAGCACAAAAGCGGAAAATGGCATTGGCATTGCGTATAACAGGGACGGCGTTAAAATGGGCGAAGTACGCAACGCAGGCGAATTTGCAGCTGTTTATGCCGGAGCCCTGCTTGCGCTTTTGATTAATTAAATAGGAGGATATTATGAAAAAAATTATTAGCCTTGGATTAGTTATGTTTTTTACGCTGCTTGCGATTTCGAATATATCTGCACAGGCAGTTGTCACCCTTACACCAGGCAGTTCGCATAACGCGACATTGCAGGGAACAATAGAGCAGCGATACAGTATTACAGTTCCCGCGGGGAGGCTCACTGTTTTTACAGAGAGTAACCTGGACACGATAATGCGTATATATAATGCACAGGGAACGGAAATTGCCTGGGATGATGATTC
>Ga0099364_10007477_pt1 | contig 15589 bp, 12 predicted proteins | sample TergutTh196P3_FD_73070 | JGI IMG/M metagenome (GOLD analysis project Ga0099364, IMG submission 73070) | Microcerotermes parvus P3 segment gut microbial communities from Pointe-Noire, Republic of the Congo - Th196 P3 | ecosystem: Host-associated > Arthropoda: Insects > Digestive system > Gut ... | reverse complement strand
AAGGCTCCTTGTCGCTAGGTGGCGCGTCCATGCGCCAACTCGCGAGCGCTCCACCGTCCTTGGTTTCGCTCTGCGGGGCAAAAAATACACATCTTTTCCAGTTGGGGCTGTACTGTAACAATCAAACCTGTCACCACCAGCTAAATTCTGCTCCCCTATTGACGCGTTCTTCGCGTTATTGATATAATTATTGTAATTGTTCAGGTCTACTTGTCAATATTGTCAAAAAAGGTGGGTTTATTGATATGAAAAACAGTTTTTTGATACGCATGGAGGAGCCGGAGGATTGCCAGATCGTTACTGACAACGGCGATGTCTATTATAGGTTGTTTCACAGACCCGTTACTACTTTGATGAAAAACGAACTCGACTGCATGCAGTTCCATACGCCTTCTTCCAAGCCCATCGATTATCACGAACACAGCCGGGGTACAGAAACTTTCTTTGTGAGCCAGGGCAGGTTCTTGTGTAATTGCATGGGGCGGGGGTTCACGATGGGGCCGGGCGACGTACTGCACATACAGCCGTGGATGGGGCATGACTTTACGCCTATCGAGCCTGAGAGCAGGCTGAATATCATGTTTATGGGCATTGATCAGAGGTTTTCACTGACGGAGCCTATAATGCGCCTGAGGGAAGGGTTTCCGCTCATGTTCGAGAACTCTGAGTTCAATGAGGTGTTCCGCCAGTCAAACAGCGGGACGGGAAAACGATCGGTACCGGTTCCTAATGAAGTTCCGCCGGAGCAGGTGCAGCAGCTTCGCCGTGCAGGCGTTGGCATTCGCGAGCACGAGTTTGATGGCGTCAAGCTGCACCTTAAAGTCGCGCGTTATGAGACCGAGGGGACAAAAGAGGTTTGGGAGCTGTTCATGAAACCGGGCTTCTACTGCGACTGGGACAACTTTTTGCCTGAGTACCGCGTGTTCTACGTGACAAGCGGCAGGCTGCGCTGCGCTGTAAGAACGTCGGCTTCCGAAACGCTTGAGTTTGACGCCGTGGGCGAGAATATAGTGGTTATCCCTCCATATAATCCATTCCGGTTCGATGTTTTAGAAGATACGCGCATGTATGACATGGATTGCCCCGCACGTTTACAGGATTTGTGCGAGGAGCTGGAGTCGCTGGCATACGGCAACCCCGGCGGGCTAAGCGACAAAAGCGCTATTTTGGCGCTGTGCAAGACATTCGGGCTCAACTGCACCGATGTGGGTTTTGGAGGGTAGCAATGGTGGGTTTGTTGTGTTTTGAGAGGAGCAATAGGTATGCAATCAGTTCAATATGGCCGTCCGCTGTCATGCGCGCCGACCATAAGAATTTCATAAAGCCGCTAGCCATAAGAAATTTGTATAGCAGGGCATGTTGACAATCGCTTTGTGTTTGTAATTTAATTCTAAGCATTGTTGCTATAGATGACAATTATATTAAGGAGCGATACAATTATGAGAAAGACAATTTGCGTTATTCTTACCCTTGCTTTCGCGCTTGCATTGATGGTCGGGTGCAGCAGCTCAACACCGGCGTCCTCGCCCGCAAGCAGCCCCTCCGCTTCTCCTGCTGCTACCGGAGAAGCTTCCGGCGGCAGCGGTTGGGATTTCTCCGACGCCAACAGAGTGAATCTTACTTTCGCAATGTACCTGCCCGAGGCAGACGTCACAACGAAGTATATGACGCAGTATTTTGATGTAATCAAGGAATACACCGAGGGCACGGTCGACTACACGCTTTTTGCCGGTTCTACAATAGCCACCGGTGATGAGGTTCTCGACGCCGTCAGAAGCGGGCTGGCAGATGTTGGGTTCTTCTCAAACGGATTCGCGGCGGGTCAGATGCCCATCTCCTACATGCTGGAATATCCGGGCGTTGATTACGCGAATGATATGGCGGCTGCGTTCGCTATTAATGAGTGGTACGAGACGCTCCAGCTTGATGAAATGAAAGATTTTAAAGTTCTTTTCGGTTTTGGGCAGGGTAACGGCGGCTTTTTGACCACCGTACCGCTGAGGTCGGTCGATGACTTCAGAGGCGTGCAGATGCGCTGCGCCCCGGTTCTCGCCCCCGTAATGGAAGCCTATGGCATGATTCCGACCTCCATGACAATCGGAGAGGTCTATGAGGCGTTGAGAACGGGCGTCGTTCAGGGCGCCATGGCGATGATTCCCGCGCACTATTCTTTCAGGCTTCATGAAGTCGGCAGTTATATCACGCCCGATCCTTTCTACATGTGCTCCTTTACGATGCTGATGAACTTGGACGTCTGGAACTCTCTGACTCCGGATCAGCAGGCGGCTGTAGAAGCCGGCTCAAAGGTCGGTTTTGAACGGCACGTTGCCCACGGCAGGTATAACGAAAAGGCTTTTGTTTTATCAGAGTTTGAAAATGCCGGGCTCGAAGTCATTAATCTTTCCGATGCTGAACTGGCAAAAATGGCGGAGATAAACGGTCCGCTTCAGGAGCAGTACGCCGCTGGCGTTGGGGGAACGGAAGCGTTGAATCTTTTGAAGGAACTGGCTGAAAAGTATAACAGTATTTACGCTGACTTTGACTTTACAACCATACCTCTGCCTCAATAGATGATTTCCTCGCTGCCGGTCATGCGCCTAAGAGATTAAATCATGCAGACAGCTCGCCGTAACACCGCAATGTTGCGGCGAGCTTGAAAGCAGATTGCTTCTTGGTGATTACGCTTAAGCAATTTGCTTGGAGCGCTCGCAGCTACAGCCATGATGGGTTGTGGGCGCGGTTCGCGATGTGCTCATCCCCGGAAGCTTCGGGAGAAAGGAGTGGCAAAAAACAATGAAAAAATTTATTTCTTCATTCTCTTCAATTGCATCAGTACTGTCTAAAATAGCAGGCACGATACTGATTCTGCTGGCCTTTGTCGTTTTCGTGCACGTTATCCTGAGGAGCGTTTTTAATTCGGGTGTGCCGGGCGTCTATGAAATGGTGCAGTATGGGATGCTTGTGGTCGTTTCGCTTACTCTGGCTGAAAATGAGCTAACAGGCGGCAGTATTGTAGTCAGTTTTATTATCGACAAATTCAAGCCGAGGGTCACCAATATTTTTTCGATTGCTGCTTATTGCCTCACAATTTGCGGAATGTCGGTCGTCCTGTATTATCAGATAAGGATGATATTTCAGAAATACCGCCAAGGCGCCCATTCACCTGTTTTGTACATCCCTCATTGGATTCTGGTAATATTCATCTGCATAGGCCTGCTCTTTTTCGTTATTGCTTTTTTTATACGCGCCTACAACATGATCGCCGGACACAAGGATATAGTGAATGTGAAGCTTACGCTTGAAGAAAAGGCTGCGGCGACGCAAGTCACTTCTGAATTTTAACCAAGGGAGGTAAATCACATGGATCCCGTAACAATTGGCTTTATCGCAATGGTCGGTTTTCTTCTTTTTATGTTCCTAGGCCTCCCTGTTCCTATCTCCATGCTCTTCTTTGCAGTTTTCGGAATACTCCTGATGAGGTCTCCGACAGCTGCTTTTCAAGCCGTGGCGTCAGATATTTTCCAGAACTTTTCGTCATACACGCTAACAGTCGCCCCAATGTTCGGGTTAATGGGTTTTTTAGCAAGTTATTCCGGCATCGGAGAAAGCCTGTTTAATGCCGCCGACAAGTTCATCGGGCACAAACGCGGCGGAATAGCATCATCCGTCCAAATCGCCTGTGCGCTTTTCGGAGCTATCTGCGGCTCAATACCCGCCACGATGGGTACTATGGTCACTGTGGCTTATCCGGAAATGAAAAAGCGGGAATATAGCGTAAGCCTCTCCACGGCAAGCATTGCTGCCGGTTCTTCCCTCGCTGTCCTGATACCGCCCAGCGCGACTATGATTATATATGGCGTGGTTGCAGAGGAGTCCATAGGCCGTTTGTTCATAGCCGGTATTGTTCCCGGCCTTATGCTAATGCTTCTTCAAGTTTTCGGAATATGGCTTTGGGTAAAAAGAAGACCGGAAATCGCGCCTTTGGCGGAAAGAGCCTCGTGGTCAGAGCGCATTGCAGCGCTTAAGAAAGGCGGCCTAATCGAAGTCATCATTATTTTCCTGTTGGTAATCGGTGGCATGTTTGCAGGCTGGTACACTCCGACTGAGGCTGCTTCCATCGGAGCGCTCGGAATGCTGGCAGTAGGCCTTGTTCAAAGAAAAATCAACTTTAAGGTTTTGTCTACTTGCCTTGTAGCGTCCGCCAAGCTCGCCGCGATGGTGTTCTTTATTATCACCTGCGGCGCCTTATTCGGACGTATGTTTACACTATCGACCCTGCCGAGGATAATGGCGGATTTTATAATAAACCTCAATGCGCCTGTATGGATATTTATGGTTGGGATAGTAATTATCTACTTCATTCTGGGCATGTTCATCGATGGGATTGCAATAATCCTAATAACGGTTCCCATTTTCAAACCGATAATGGCCGGCCTGGGCTATGATGGCGTATGGTTCGGCGTGCTGATGGTCATGGTTTTGATCCTTGGAGGGCTGACGCCGCCCGTCGGCCTCAACTGCTTTTATATGAAAGGCTTCTGCAAAGACGTCCCCCTGCACAAGATTTTTTCAGGAGTTTGGCCGTTTGTCATTTCAATTGTCATTGTGATATTCATTATAATGGCATTCCCGTCGCTCACCACATGGCTTCCTACTCTATTCTACGGGAACTGAACGCGAAAACGGACGCCCTCGGCAACAATTTTAGGAGGTAAGTTATTTGAACGAGGAAATCAAGTATAATGCGAGACAGATAGACAGCACCAGCTGGGAAATAATGGATGCCGCCGCCAGGATGTTCTTGTTTGTGGGTACAGACAAAGCGCTCTTGATAGACAGCGGATTTGGCAGCGGCAATCTCAGAAAAATGATAACAGGCTTGACAAAGCTTCCTATCATGCTCGTGAACACCCATACCGACCATGACCATGTGGGCGGCAACAAGCAGTTCGAGATGGCATACATGCATCCGGCCGAGTTTGCCCTGTATCACAGTACTGTCGGGGAAGGGCTTGCCGTTTCCCCGCTCTGGGAGGGGGATGTTATTGATATTGGCAACCGCAGATTTGAAGTCATCTCCATACCGGGGCACACACCCGGAAGCATCGCGTTGCTGGACGCTCAAAATCGTATACTGCTGGCCGGCGACAGCATTCTGGACGATATCATTGCTATGTCCGGATGCCGGCGTGATTTAGGCGCATATATATGCAGCATGGAGAAACTAAGCAAGCTGCGCGATCGTTTTGATACTGTTTATACGTCGCATGCCACTTTCCCTTTGAGCCCTGATATTATCGATGGTCTTGTCATTGGTGCAAAAAAGTGCAAAAACGGCGAAATTTCAGGGATGGATGTCAGCGATATACGAGCGGGTTCTAAGCCTGCCGAAGAAAAGGACAGGATAGCTGCCTTGCTGGAAGATCTGCAGGCAACTGACAAAGGCATTAGGCTATACGACGTGGGCGTCGCAACATTTGCGTATTAGTAGTCCATTTCCGAAATAACCCCACAAACCTTGCAGCGTCTCTGCTTATCTGTACCACTTGCTGTCTGGGATTTCGCGCATGCTGTCTGCGGCGTGGAGCAGCCCCGGCGTTTCCAAAAGGGTGACGAATTTTTGGACTGCGGGGCGCTCGTCGCCGCGCCGCCATGCCGCTGCAAGATGTATGCATTCGTTGGAGTCAAATACCATGACCGGCACGAAAGCAACTTGCGGCTTGAGCATGCTTAACTTTGGCAGGTTGCGCCCGCCAATAGTAAAGCCCTCGCCTGCAGCAATCATATTTGCCAACAGCAAATATGAATTCACATATTTAATACGATCCGGCTCAAAACCGTGCGCCCTGCAAATGTTCAGCATCGTTTCGCGCCCCGAAGACACCTCCAAGATCAGCGGCTTATCACGCAAAAACAAAAAGTCGCTTCCGTCTATGTCACAGTAAGCCGCAGGTATTACAAAATACTGCTTGAGCGCGCGAACTTGCCGGCTGCTGAGGTCGGGATTCCCCTCCACCTCAAATGAGAACGTGAATGCAACGTCAAGCTCCTCGCACAACAGTTTGTCAAGCAGTTCCCCATAGTTGAAATACTCTGTCGAAACGGCAAGCAAGGGGTTTTGTTCACTGTATTTTTCGACGGAGGCGAGCATAAAACGTATGACGTCCGGCTCGTGGAAAGCGCCAATACTGAGGGCATCGCCGAAAGGCGCGTTTTTTTTACTCAATATCCTGTTTGCAGCAATCGAAAAGCGCTTGTAGACAGGGTCTAGCTCAGCATAGATGCGCCGGCCATGAGCGGTAAGCTCCGATCCTCTGTTCCCCCGGGTAAAAAGAGCGATGCCTAGCGCACGCTCCATTTCGGCAATGGCAAACGACACCGCCGGCTGGCTTATATAAAGCTCGCGCGCGGCGGCGGAAATGCTCCGCGAGTTTGCCACAGTGAGAAATATTTCAATTTGATGTGCATTAAGGCTCATAACAATCCAATCCCCTTACATAAAATAATATCAATGCTTCCTGCGTTTTTCAAGGATTATGCCACTGAAAGGCGTCAGCTATAAGAAATTCATATAGCCACCTGCTATAAAAGATTCATATGACAGGGCGTGTTGACAATCGCTTGATGTTTAAGTTTAATTTCTACCATAATCAAAATTCTGGATGGTGTAATATTGTGGCATTAACAATAGATAATGATATATTGTCGCGCATAGACTCGCTTGAACTCAGCAGCCGCAACGCGCAGTGGCGCAGCGAGATGAAGTCTGCGCAGTGGCGGATCAGCGCCGACAGGGAGCGCTGGACGGTCAAATCCTGGCGCGAGACCGAGGGGGAGGATCTGCAGATCCGCAGGGCGAAGCTGCTTGCAAGCGTGCTTGACGGAATTGAGATAAAGATTCATCCGTTTGACGAAATCGTCGGACGCCCCACGCCGTGGGTGATCGGATGCTGTGCAGCTATTGACGTAAACGGCGATTACATACAAGGCCTGTCAGATGGCAATATCGGCATGACGATGGACGCAAATGCAGAAATAGACACAGAGTCTGCCGCGATTCTTGGCGAGGCAGTAAGGACGTTCAGCGGCAAAACCATGCGCGAGGCGACAAGCAAAGCATGGCATGAGCTTGTGGGAAGCTGGGCTGACGATGCCGAAGCCGCTAAACTGAAAGACCCTTCGCTTGACTCCGCTATCACAGGTCAGAGCACAAGCACGATGTCGTGGAGCAAAATACTTCGTGTCGGGCTGCGCGGCTATATTGAAGAAGCGCAGGCACATATTGCCCGCTTTATTGAGTGCGGCGATACGGAAATAAGCAAGCTCTATTTCTGGAAGTCGGCTATCATCGTGCTTGAAGCAGTTATCCGGCACGCTCAGAGATACGGCGCGCTCGCACGTGAAATGGCCACAGCGGCGGATGGCGCGGAGCGTGAGCATTTAATCAAAATCGCCGATGTATGCGATTTCGTCCCGGAATACCCCGCGCGTAATTTCCATGAAGCGCTTCAGTCTATGCAGTTTTGCAACTTAGGCAAAATGCTTGAAAACCCTACGCAGAACAACTGCCATTGGGGACGCGCCGACCAGTATCTGTACCCGTTTTTTATCCGTGACATTGAAAACAGCGTTCCACTCGAAAAGCTCAGCTCTCTTTTTGCCGACCTGATCGGGCGATGGGGGACGCAGACGTTCATCTCCGGTACTTCGCAAAAAGAATCGCATCAAATCAACTTCGGAATCAACAGCATTATGGCCGGCGGGCTTGGGCAGGACAATGAAGACAAGACAAATGAGCTCAGCTATTTGACGCTGCATCTTGCTGCACTTCTAAAGCTGTCTTCTCCGACCGTCTGCCTGCGGTGGAATAAAAAAACGCCGCGTTGGATCATGGAGAAGGCTATACGCACAAATCTTGAAACCAAGGGTGGAATACCGCTTTTTGAAAACGACGAGGTCGTCGTTGCAAACTACGTCAAAGACGGAATACCATTTTCGGAAGCAGTGGAATGGGCAAGCCTCGGATGCGTGTACCCATGCCTGCCGACACGGGCAGAGCATTACGGCGCGGAAGGGATTGCCGCTTTCAACTTAGCCGGGCTTATGCATCTGGTTTTGCACAACGGCCTTGATATTAACGGAAAGCAGACAGGTTTGCAGACAGGCGACCCGCGAGGTTTTCAGTCTGCAGAGGAAATTTATGGGGCATTTCTGAAACAACATAAATTCTTCTGCCACCGCATTTTTTGGCTTGGCGCAGTGGCGCGGAACGTTCAGCCGGCGTACTTCCGCACGCCGCTTCTGTCCGTACTTGGCATCGAGGCGAGCATGGAGCTTGGGCAGGATCTGCTCTTTCCGCATCCTGACTATTCGATGTATGGCATATCGGACCGAGCTATTATCGATGCCGCCGACTCGATAATAGCGATAGACAATCTTGTGTTCAAACAGAAGAAAATAACGATGGGGGAGCTTCTGGACGTACTTGACAGCAATTTTGCAGGCCCGCGCGGGGAGGAAGTGCGTCAGCTGTGCCTCATGCAGCCGAAGTACGGCAACGACATTGCTGAGGTCGATGAGCTCGTGCGCCGAATAAGCGAGGATTCCGCAAGGATCATCCGCTCTTACAATAACGCCCCGTTCCGGCAGTTCATGATTTCCCGGGAGGGGCTTGCGTGGCACTACTACGGCGGGCTCGGCGCAGGCGCGCTGCCGAATGGGCGAAAAGCGCTTGAGCCGTTGAACGACGGTTCGCTGTCCCCCATGCGCGGAGAAGACAAAAACGGGCCGACTGCGGTAATACGTTCCGCCTGCACGGCCCGTTACAGCGACGTGTCATACGCGTCCGTGCTGAACCAAAAATTCTCGGCGTCCGTGCTTTCAAGCGAGGGGAATATCGACAAACTCATAGCGTACACGGAGACATACATGCTCTCCGGCGGTTCGCATATCCAGTATAATATTATTGACTCAGACGAGCTGAGGGAAGCCAAGGCGGCCCCGCTGGAGCATAAGGATTTGATCGTGCGTATCGGCGGCTTCTCGGCATATTTTGTGCAGCTTTCGCCGGAAATTCAAAACGACGTGATATACCGCAGCGAGTTTAGCATCTAGGTTATACAATGTCAACAGGTTAACGGATCAGCGCTTGTAGGGTCACTAGTGGTAGAAACCATTGGTGCGGTGCATGGAAAAGATGTGTATTTTATGCACCTTGTCGCTAGGCGGCGCGTCCTTGCGCCTACTAGTAGTCCATTTCCGAAATACCCCCACAAACCTTGCAGCGTCTTTTCCCGTCTGCCGTCGTTAAAATCCCTTGAAATACCAGTGGTATTCCGGCGGGCTTTTGCCTAGTCAGCCGGAAAAATCCACTGCAATATTTGTGAGGTTATTTCGGAAATGGACTACTAGCAAATTCAATAACCATCAAACACATCGGCAAGATTGACAGAAAAACCGTCCAAGACTTCGACAGGTACGGCGGCGTCCCGTTTGTCATAAATTCGCGATATATACCCTGAACCATTCAGAAGCCTGTTAACAGAAACCGTTGCTGTGCCGGGGTCGACTATCCAGTACTCCGTCACCCCTGACCGCTGATATAAGGCCAGCTTAGTCAGCTTATCATGCTTTACGCTTGACGGAGACAAGACTTCAATTATCAAATCAGGCGTACCCACCACACTTCTGCCATCCTTCAGCTTCGCATCGTCACACACAACAAGCAAGTCCGGCTGCACCACAGTATCGTCACCCGCATCTGCGTTCAGCCGAACATCGCACGGAGCCATGAACACCTTGCACGGCTTACCCCGTAAAAAGTTTCTAAATTGGATTGCCAACTCCAGAAGTATGCCTTGATGCCCTAGCGATGGCCCCGGGGCCATCGCATAGGCCACACCGTCTATTAGCTCCCAACGTTGATCGTCATCCCAGGAACAATAATCCTCATATGTATAATAGCTCTCTTTTCTTGCAGCCGCGTCCATGTTCCCGCCCCTTTCTATGGCCGACCTCAAATCAAACTACGATTCCCAAGCGTATGACAGATTTCCGGCAAAAACCCTCCGAACAATAGATAGCTTTGCAACCATTATTGTACTATGTAAGCTGCATAATGTCAAAACCCAAGCTGTAAGAAAGGCGGAATCGTATCGCGCGAGTTACAGGTCAGACCCACCTGGAAAAGAGGTGTGTTTTATCCTTCAACGATCAAAGCAAAATCAACGCCGAGCAGGTCTATGCCAAGAATAACTCAGGGTTGCCCAAAATAGCCTGCCTGATAGCTTCATAAGCACTTTTGCCATTCACCACTCCCTCGCCACAAAACCTTCCGGCATATCGGCAAGCACAGCGGAATCGCCGGATTGGACAATGACAAACAGCCCTTTTTCCTGGGCGTATTTGCAAACCTTATCAGAAACCACAGCGCCGGCGACAGCGCCTAGCAGTTTTCGCTTATCGCCTTTGTCGTCAAGATATTTGCGTATGGTTTTAATGCGCTTGATATGCTCATTGACATCTGTTTTGAAGAGTTTTGTCTTTACCTCCACAGGGATGGCGTACTCTCCGTTTTCAATGTAGACATCGGCTTCCGCCAATAGCTTCTTGTCGCTATCATGGAATGTTCTGCGCTCTGATTGCTCCGTGACAGCGATGCCGTATTTAGCAAACTTCCTCCATAAAACCGGAGAAAACATGGATTCTGTAAACTCCCCAAGCGTATTGCCAATGCCCCCGAGTTCTTTTGACATCTTTTCTATTTGCTTATCCGTTTTGTCTATTTGTTTTTGCGTTTCTTCAATCTGCTTTTGCGTCTGCTTCTGCGACTCCTCCATCTGGACGCGCGTCTCCATAAGCGCCGCCCAGACCTTTTCAAAAGTCAGGCCTTTAGCAGCCTCCGCCGCCTGCTCTGCTGTAATTACATCCATGACGCGAACCTCCCTGCGAATTATGCAGCAGCTACCAAGCTGCCATGTACTTCCTCAGGCAATCAGTATAGCACAAAGAGGCAAGGCTGTCATTCATCGTTTGTTTTACTGGGTGTAGAAATTATTTGCATAAATTGCTGATAATTGATGTTTCAATAATCTTACAAAAAAACAAGATTTTGCGCTTGCTATACTACAAACATAGCGATACCAATGGTCTTAGGCAGTATTCTGACCCCTTGCGAACGACTTTAGGTTGCGGACGCAGTCTGCCATATGCTATATTAATGGCATAATTATTCTTACGGTTTTGTGTTGCGGAAAGGAGGCTATATGAGAGAATTTAACGTGACGGGGATTTGTGTGCCCGGAAAGCACTATATGGCCGATACAAGCGACAAGCTGGAGCAAACCATGAAGATGGTCGACCAAGGGAATTATTTCACAATAAACCGCGCAAGGCAATATGGCAAGACCACGATACTGATGCTGCTTGCAAGAGCATTGCCAAAGGAGTATACGTGCATAAGCATCAGCTTTGAGGGTCTTGGAGACGAAGGGTTTGCAACCTCTGCGTCGTTTTGCGCAGCATTTATGGAGCTTGTACAGCGAGCGCTGCAATTTACGACAGCGGATAAGGAGTACATCGATTCATGGTTTGACCCGGAAGCAAAGGACTTTATGTCATTGAGCCGTCACATTACGAAGCAATGCGCGCCCAAAGAGGATACCATAAACAGAAAAACTGTGCTGATGATAGATGAAGTGGATAAAACGAGCAACAATCAGGTATTTTTGCATTTCTTGGGCATGCTAAGGAGCAAATACCTTGCAAACCAAGCCGGCGCCGACTATACCTTCCACAGCGTAATACTGGCGGGCGTATACGACATTAAGAACATCAAGCTAAAGCTTGCAGGCGAAGGGCTGCTTTCGCCGGAATCGTCCGGAAGCAGAATATACAACTCGCCATGGAACATAGCTGCGGAGTTTGAAGTCGATATGTCCTTCAACCCCTCCGAGATAGCCACCATGCTCGCAGAGTACGAAGCAGACCATGACACGGGGATGGACATTGCGGCAGTATCCGAAGGGATTTACAGCTACACAAGCGGATATCCTTTCCTTGTATCAAGGATATGCTGGATCATCGACAAGAAGCTCGGCAAAGACTGGAGGCTAAGCGGGATTAAAGAAGCAGTAAAAATCATGCAAACCGAGAGCAACACCCTGTTTGACGATGTGTTTAAGAACCTGGAAAACAGCAAGGAACTGTATGACTTTATATATAGCCTGCTCATAAAAGGCGAAACTGAAAACTTTGTGATCCATAATCCGATAATTGCCGCCGGTGCAAGGTACGGTTTCCTCGGCAACAGGGATGGCACGGTTGCAATATCAAACAGGGTTTTCGAGCTGCTGATGGCGGATTACTTCATATCCAAGGATTCAAGAAGCAATAAACGGGTCAATGGAGTACTGAAGCGCGACGTGGTTCGAAACGGCAAGTTTGATATGGAGCTGTGCCTCCAAAAGTTCGCGGAACACTACGCGGAGATATTCAATGACGACGACATGGAGTTCCTGGAAAAACATGGGCGGCTTGTTTTCCTCTCGTACCTAACTCCGCTCATCAATGGCGGAGGATTCTATCACATAGAGAGCCAACTCACCGACCTGCGCAGGATGGATCTGGTGGTGGACTACGGGGCGGATCAGTTCATCATAGAGCTGAAAATATGGCGGGGCGAGCAATACGAAAAAGAAGCATTTGAACAGCTCTGCGGATACCTTGAAAGCAAGCGCGCCGACACTGGGTATCTTCTGACGTTCGACTTCCGAAAGGCGGGAAATAAAAGCGCAAAAGCGCAATGGGTTAAAATGAACGGAAAACGCGTTTTTTCGGTCGCGGTGTAATAGAAGGTCCTGTTGGGGCGATAGTATTTCAGGGGCGCAAAGTATTGGAGTCTTCTCATATTATCACCTCCTATCCGGAAAAAGGAGAACTAAAGCAATGTACGACTACCTTATCGTAGGCGCGGGCCTGTTCGGCTCCGTGTTTGCCAGCCAAGCCGCAAAACACGGCAAAAAATGCCTTGTCATTGACAAGCGCGCACATATAGGCGGAGGCGTCTACTGCGACAGAGTTGAAGGCATCAATGTGCATAAATACGGCCCGCATATTTTCCGGACAAACGATAAAGAAATATGGGAGTATGTCAATCAGTTTGCCGAGTTCAACAGATTCACGAACTCGCCTATCGCAAACTACCGGGGAGAACTCTATAACCTCCCATTTAACATGAACACATTTTATAAACTCTGGGGAGTTGCCGACCCCAACAAAGTAAAAGCCATTATAGACTCGCAGCGCGGCGACATAAAAGAGCCGAAAAACCTTGAAGAACAGGCAATCTCCTTAGTAGGGACCGACATATACCGCATATTGATAAAAGAGTACACAGAAAAGCAATGGGGGCGGAAAGCCACCGACCTGCCCGCCTCCATTATACGCAGGCTGCCGGTCCGTTTCACCTTCGATAACAACTACTTCAACGACAGGTATCAGGGCATCCCGATGGGCGGCTATAACCAAATCATAGAAAAAATGCTGGAAAAAGCCGATGTTGAACTGAATACGGACTACATCCCCAACAGGGAGGCATACAGGAAAAAGGCGGAGCGCCTGCTGTTCACCGGCATGATCGACGAATACTACGACTTTTGTTATGGCCATTTGGAGTACAGGAGCCTGCGATTTGAGACGGAAATGCTCGATATGGAAAACTACCAGGGAAACGCCGTTGTCAACTTCACATCGTCCGAAGTCCCATATACGCGCATGATCGAGCACAAGCATTTTGAATTCGGCACACAAAAGAAAACAGTCGTCACGAAAGAATACCCAAAAGAATGGAAACCCGGCGACGACCCTTACTACCCCGTAAACGATGAAAAAAATACGGAAGTATACACAAAATATAAAGCTCTTGCCGAAAAAGAAGAAAATGTGTACTTCGGCGGGCGCCTTGGTAGCTATCAGTATTTTGACATGCAAGACATTATAAAATCCTCCATGCATCTTGCGGAGGAATTGATGAAATAATGAAAGGGAAAAACCTATGGACCACCTACGCTTGATACGGAAAAACTCACAATAAATGAATCCGCCACGCTCGTCATTCAAGAAATAATGGAAAGGCTGCGAAAAACGTAATGAAAAAAATTATAACATACGGCTCCTTCGACCTGTTCCACGAAGGGCACAGCAATCTGCTCAGACGCGCGAAGGAGCTCGGGGACATGCTGATTGTCGGAGTGACAACCGAGCAGTTCGACGTCTCCAGGGGGAAAATGAACGTTGTCGATTCCCTGATGAGGCGCATAGACAACGTGCGCTCAACGGGCTTTGCAGATGAAATAATCATCGAAGACCACGAAGGGCAGAAAATCGAAGATATTCAGAAATACGGAATCGATATTTTCACGGTAGGCACCGACTGGCGGGGCAAATTCGACTATCTTAAACAGTACTGCGAGGTTATATATCTGGAGCGCACAAAAGACGTTTCAAGCACAATGCTGCGGCATGAGCGCCTTGGCAGCGTGCGGCTCGGCATTGTCGGCACAGGGCGCATAGCAGAACGATTTATGCATGAAACGACATTTGTCAGCGGAGTCGAAGCGGTAAGCGTATATAACCCAAACATTGAAAGCGCGAAGAGGTTTGGGGAGAACTTTGGGCTAAACCACAACAAAGGCAAAAACTTTGAAGCGTTCCTTGAACGGGTTGACGCAGTGTATGTAGCGACGCCCCATGGCACGCACTATGACTATACACGCAGGGCGCTGATATCCGGCAAGCACGTCCTGTGCGAAAAACCAATGGTACTGTGCGAGCTTGAGGCGCGGGAACTCTTCACCATAGCAAGCGAAAACAAACTCGTGCTGATGGAAGCCGTAAAAACAGCTTACGCACCCGGCTTCATCAACCTCCTGGCCATAGCCCGGGGCGGCAGGATAGGCGCGATATATGACGTTGAAGCAGCGTTCACGAAACTGACGCCATACGCGCCCGGCGTTAGGGAATATGACCCCGCAGTCGGGGGGAGCTTCACAGAGCTTGCGAGCTACGCGCTGCTGCCGATTGCCAAGCTCCTGGGCCACGACTGGAAAGAACTTGAATTTGAAAGCTTCCCCGCCCCAAACGGATGCGACGTATACGCAAAAGCGCGTTTCAAATACGAAAATGCCGTGGCGACTGCAAAAACAGGCATAGGCGTAAAAAGCGAGGGGCAGCTACTGATCTCCGGCACCAACGGCTACATCCTGGTCAAATCCCCATGGTGGCTGCTGAAATCATTTGAAGTCTGCTATGAAAACCCGGAGGAAAACGAATCCTTTTCCGCGCCGTTCCCCGGCTTCGGACTGCGATTTGAGCTTGCCGACTTCGTCCGTAACATAACAGACCCCACTCACCAGAATTTCAAATTCTCCAAAGGAGATTCAATCTTCATGAGTGGAGTCATCGAAAAGTTTCTGAAGCACATAGGTATTTCACACAGGTAACTAGTAGTCCATTTCCGAAATACCCCCACAAACCTTGCAGCGTCTTTTCCCCTCTGCCCGCGTTTAAATCCCTTTAAATACCCGCGGGA
>Ga0099364_10007476_pt1 | contig 15590 bp, 13 predicted proteins | sample TergutTh196P3_FD_73070 | JGI IMG/M metagenome (GOLD analysis project Ga0099364, IMG submission 73070) | Microcerotermes parvus P3 segment gut microbial communities from Pointe-Noire, Republic of the Congo - Th196 P3 | ecosystem: Host-associated > Arthropoda: Insects > Digestive system > Gut ... | reverse complement strand
ATGAAAGTCCTCATAGACACTAATGTCGCGCTTGACTATATGTTGCACCGGCAAGGTTATTCCAATGCTATGGCTATTTATTTGTTGGCGGAACAAAATTTCATTACCGGCTATATTTCCGCATCAGCAATAACCGACATATTTTACATTGCCAGTAAAGAACTGGGAAAGAAAATTACGCGTGAAAATATCAAACAACATCTTGTACCGGTTTTAAAACCCGCCACAGTAACCGATGACCACATCTATCAGGCGCTTAATCTTGATTGGGACGACTTTGAAGACTCTGTCCAATACATCGTAGGAGAAAGTTTTTCTGCTGACTTTATCATTACCCATAACACTCAAGATTTTACCTCTAGTTCTATTCCAGCAGTTACTCCCGAACAATTTTTGCAGGCTATTTCTACTGTTTAAAATCTTCCTTATTTTATAATTAAGGGGTGAGGAGTTAATTTAATGTTTTTTGGCGTAGATCATATTTTATTTCTTCGACAGTTTTTTTAAATTGAGCCTCAATTGTTTTTTCCACTGTGTCTAACAAAATATCATTATAATAATACTCCTTTTCATTCATAAACAGAAAAAAAACTGGTACACCTATGGAAATAGCCAATTTTACAAGTAAATCGGCTGAGACAAAGGTCAGCCCTCTTTCAATAGAGCTTAAATGCTTCAAGGAAATGTCTACTTTTTCTGACAGTTGTTCTTGAGATAAATGTTTTGCTTTACGATAAAGCTTTAAATTCTTACCAAAAACAGATTTTATATCCATAAGATCTCATTTTATGCAGAAAAATAATATGAAAAACCAAGTAAAAAGTTTAAATATTGGTATATTATTAAAAATATTAGACCTTATAAGTGTAATTTTGGTTGACAAATAAACTTATTTGGTTCATACTTTAGATAAATAATAACCTGTCAGGTTAAATAATTAATTTTGGAGGATCAAATGAAAAAGGATGTTTTGATCAGGATGATTAGTGTTTTACTAATTATGTTTTTTTTCGCAGGATGTTCAACAATGATGACTGTGAATGTTGTTGACCAAATGGGAGTACCGATTAATGGTGCTGTAGTTTTGGTTGATAATGAACGTATCGGACAAACACCAGATGCTAGTACTAGTGTTTCAAATTTTATTGGGAATACTACTAATATCAGGGTCGTGGCAGATGGTTATCATCCAAGAACAGTAGAAGCTGATAAAGAATTAAAAGTAGGAACTTTAGTTGGAGGTCTTGTTGCATGGCCGTTTTTACTATGGACTTATGGTCCTAGAGCAACACAAACAGTGGTATTAACACCATATGCGTATACTTAAGAAGAATTGAAAAGACATAACTGAGGCAATCTCTTCCGCTTGGAATCTTTGCAGACACTGGACAGGCGGTTCAACTGGTCTTGTAAATCGGTATCATTCATCGTCTCAAGCAATGTTGCCACAATAATGATTCTCGCAATATATTGCTCCCTCCACAAGCTAAGACGTTCAGGGCAGGAAAGACCAGTTTTTCGGCGCTGTTTCTGCTGAGGGGGAAAAACGCCCTGTGTTCACCAATGCTTCACACAGGGCGGCAAGCAGCAGTTTCCCATAAAACCATGCCTTGACGCTTTCGCTGTTCGTCGCCGGCAAGTCATTATACTGGAACAGCGACTTCAATCGTTTGAACGCCAGCTCTATCTGCCAGCGCATGCGGTACAGTTCCATCACTTCACAGGCGCTTACTTCCTTGCCCAGCGAAGTCGCCACCATGATGTATTGGTTGTTTTCCCGCTGCTCTGCGCTGACCGGTTTGCCGCCCTTTTTGCGCTGGTTTGTTTTTTGTATCCGTTTTAATCCGGCTTTTTCGCTCTGTTCATCTTTCCGGTAAGCACAGATACGTATAAGTTCATATTTACCGTTTATTAGGCATTTCCCGTATACATCAGCTGTTTTCCCAGCTTTGAGAGTAGAAAACCGTTTTTTTATATCTATGTTTTGATTTTTTTCGTTAATAAGCTTAAATCCGCGGCTGTTTATCCGCAGTACATAATCGGCTTTCTTCCGCCGTACATAAGATATTCCTGGCAGGTTGCCATAGATACGATCGCCCATGACGATGTCGCCTATTCCAAACCGCTGAAAATTGGACACCTTCTCGCCTGTCTTCCGATCCGTTACCAACAGTTCCCTTCCAGACAGCGTGAACAAATCCAGGCTGTAATGCAGCATATAGCATTGGCGGCGTACCCCGCATTTTACATCCTCTGTTCCGTCTAGCAACAGTACGGTTCTGTTTTTAAGCCATGCGGGTTTCGACGCGATCAAGCCCTCCTGCCGACAGATGGTTTCGCATAACCACTGCAGCCACCGGGCGCTGTTCCGCATCCGTTTGAATACCGCCATCTTGTTCAGACTCGCGTCTCCGGAAAGCTCCAAAAGCGCACTGGTTCCCGCAAATGATTTTCCTTCAGTGAGGTAAAGCAGTATTAACCTTAGCAATTCTCGCGCCGATTTTATTTTTCGTGCCCGACGAAATGCTCCTAGCTCTTGGGCATTCTCTTCCCAGCCCTCAGGCAACAGCCGTACTATTTCATCAAATCTTACTTTTTCCCTTCCCATCCTACCAGTTTAGCTTATTTTGTTCTTTAAGTATACGCATATGGTGCTACACACTCTGGGTAACCCACAATACAACGATGCCTTTTATTGTTATCATCTTTAATATGAAAGGAATCCGTATCAACTAAAATAGTATAACCATTTTTCATATCAACCATTATATTTTTTGGGTTTAAATCACCTATTACTTGTCCTAATCCATGTATACTATCAACAGCTATGGATAAATTTAATGCCAAATGAACAAAAAATTTCCATGGGATATCCTTACGATTATCATGATTATATACTTCAATAAGATTAGATAGCCCTCTAAATGAACGCATTACATAGCCAACAAAGTCTCCGTTTCCATATAACATATCTAAAGGCCAAGAACAGTATTTTGTAACATGTTCTTCAGGATTAATTTTTAACATTGCCTTTAATTTTTGTTCTCTCAAATCCATTATTTTATTATCAGTATATATTTTTGCTACTATTTCTACATTCCCTGTAATGGTGTGGATCTCTCCCTCTGCTCCTTCTGCTATTTTTTCCTGAGTATTATAATTTGTATTTCTGTTAAGACCAGTGTAAAACATTTTTTGTCCTATATAGCTATATCTACACGAATATCATTCTTTGCTTGTGTTTTATTTTCCTTCTGAGAAAAAATATCTTCTTTTTCTTGAATTGCTTTTATGGCTTCATCTATAGCTGTTTGTTTAAAATCACAAAGTGTTTCTTCATGATCATCAATTACAAAATCTTTATGTATTTTTTCCCAATCTGGCTCAGGGTAATCAAAAGGTTCAGGAGAAATATCAAGGTTTATAATACCAATTATAGTTTTATCATCAGTAATATCTTTTGTTTTTGATCCGTGAAAATAATCTTTTATCTGTTTTTCTACTATTTCGCAATCTTCAATGGTTTTTACTCCTAGTGAATCAATATCCATAAACCTGCGAACTTTTTTTATATGAATAGGTGATGCAGAATATTCTTTGCTATTAAAATAGGGCGGACAAACCGTATCGTAAATACCATCAGTTAATAAAAGTAAAGAACAAACAGAATTTCTTGATTGTCCAAAAACCCAAAAGGTGGGACCTGCTCGAAGCGGTATAAGCTCATTAAAAGCTTCCCCCTTTTGAGGTTCTGTTAATAGCGAATATTTTCCATAATTAGATAAAGATATTATACCGCCATCTCCAGAATGTCCGAATACAACTTCTACACCATTATATATCACAACATCTAAAGTTGTATCATAATCACCTAAATTACATTTTTTTTCTTTTGCCAGATTTATTATTTCTTGTAAAGATTTTCCAAACGCTACCATTAATAGGCTTTTATTTAATTCGAAATTCCATTCATCCAAATAAATATTTTCTTTTATGAATGAAATAACTGTTTCTACTGCTTTTTTTGATCCTTCTTGAGCAAAAACGGCACTTCCTACTCCATCGGCAACCGCTGCAATTACCCATCCATTTTCCAAGCGAACAGCGTCAGACCAATCTTGACAGGGGATACCGTCCAATTTATGATCAGTACCTTGGATTGACATCTTATAGAAACCTATCATGTATTACCAATTATAGGGGAGTAGTTACCACTAGACTTCTCGGAGCAGGTGGAAGATCCAAAGAGCCGCCAATTGGAACACCGCTATTACTCATTGTGGTAAAACTATTTCCAAGCCATTTAAATAACTCAGAAAAATTGCTATCTGAAAGGAAATAAACTCTTTCAGGAGAAAATATTTCCTTCATTTTTTCTTTTTCAAAATTATCAACTCCGACACAATAATCCACAACACCATTTTGTTCAACCATCTGTTTAAGACGTTGGGTGGCGGTGGCAGTTTGCTCTTTATCTGTTGGTCCACCATCTGTAATACAAAAAATCCAAGGTCTATAATAAGGTGTTGCTTTTTTCCTATATAGCGCTTTTCGCTCAATTATCATATCCATTGCTTTGATTAAGGCTTCCCCCATAGGTGTTCCACCACTAGCAGTAAAGTATTGTTGCGACATGTCTACAATTGGTCCAAATTCTTTAAGTACTTTTACATCTGGACCGAAAGAGATAAATGCAACATCAATGCAAGATTTAGCATGCGCATCAGTTATGCTTTTTTTAAAATCATCTACTGCTTTATTTACTTGAACAATAGCGTTATTATAATTCATTGAATCTGATGTATCAATTAAAAATACGCATGCAACATGGTATTCTGTTATACTTTTTACAGTTTTATTCTCTGCATCAGTTACATCATAATCTTCTTGGAATCTAGGTAAATTTGGCATTAAAATCCTCCGATTTATCATTATATAGGAGTAAAATTCTTATGTCAACAACAAAACATAATATTGTAAAAAAATACTTGACATTACACAAAAAGCAATAATAAAATGATAAAGTCGGATTTTAAGAGGAACGGTAATTATGGAAATTAGAGATAATTACGGCAACGTAGTCGTCAGGAAAGAAGGCGACAAAATTGTAGACAACTACGGAACCAGAATATATGAGGTCAGAGGTGACCGGATATATGATACTTATGGTAACTGGAAATTCGAGACCAGAGGCAACCGGGTATATGACACTTACGGTAACTGGAAATATGAAATAAGAGGCAGCCGTATTTATGATACAGCGGGGAATTGGTTGGGTACGGATTATAAAAATGAAATGAATTTATAAAATAAAAACAATCATGGAGGAAAATTAGGATGTTATTAAGATTTTTGAGTTTTTTTGTATATACAATAGTACAAGAAAGCGGTAAGCCATGCCCTAGATGCGGCAGTACAAATACAAACAAAGAAAACGGAATTTGGTATTGTTACGATTGCCAAAAAGAATGGTGATCCAACTATAGTGTTATAATATTTCAAGATTTATTTTGACTTGTACATGTGAGTGCAAGCAAGCTCCGTTTGTAATAAATCATCCTTGACTCACCAGAAAACCATCATAGTGGTACTATGCTACCAATCGAAAATATCATTTCGCTTACTTCGCTCACTTTGATCAATTTGTTCATTTTGCTTTTTTTGTTCCTCTCGCTCTTTTCGATACTTTTCCGTGTAATAGTCATTAATTTTTTTAATTTTTTTGATGATTTCATTGATGATAGATTTATTTATGTCAAATTTTTCAGAATCAAGCTCTTTATAAAGGACAGAACGATCACAATTACAAACAGGTTCTTTATACCAAAAACTATGTTCAAGGGATTTTTTATCTCTATAAATTTTCCCACAGACTGCACAATAATTATTTTCAGTGCACCTTTTAATATAGTCAGTTATTTCTTCTAATCTTCTTCCTCTTGCTTTTTCCATTTCTTTTTTTTCTATTTGATATTTCTTTTTTTCTGTTATATATGGATCTCCACAATGCGGGCAACTTATAGCTTCGCTACTAACATTTTTTTTACAAACTCTGCATATATCTAAATATGGTATTTCATTTTTTGTAAACATCAATGGGCCTATATTTGTCCAGCCAGAAGTATTATACCTATTACCATCGACATTCGATTCTAATTCATGTACAACAGTACCATCGGATTTTAATCCGACAAATATTCCTTTTCCCATAAGAGAAATAGCAACAATATCATGCCAGCCAGAAGTATCAATATTCTCACCAAATCCGAATACTTTAACCGCTACGACAGTACCATCGGATTTTAACCCGAATGTACGGAGTTGTCCTGCTGATATAGCAACAATATCATGCCAGTCAGAAGTATCAGTATTCTTACCATATCCTTGTACTCCAACCGCTACGACAGTACCATCGGATTTTAACCCGAATGTACAGAGTGGTCCTTCTGATATAGCAACAATATCATGCCAGCCAGAAGTATCAATATTCTTATCAAATCCGCGTGATCCAACCGCAACTACAGTACCATCGGATTTTAATCCCACTGTACAGTTTTCTCCTGCTGATATAGCAACAATATCACGCCAGCCAGAAGTATTGCATTGACCATATTCATTATATCCGACCGCTACGACAGTACCATCGGATTTTAATCCCACTGTATGAGCAGCTCCTGTAGATATAGCAATAATATCACGCCAACTAAAAGTATTACATTTACCATATTGATTATATCCAACTGCAATGACAGTACCATCGGATTTTAATCCTACTGTACATATATGTCCTATAGAAATATCAATTATGTCTTGCCCATAATAACCTTGTAAAATTTCCTCCACGTTATTGTCGTAGTCAGGAAGGCCGTTTATATATTTTTCTTTCACAGCTGCGACGACTGTACCATCTCTTTGTAATCCTATTATATAGCTATCACATGCAAAAATTGCACTAATATTCCGCCAATCACTAACATTATACTTGAAAGCGGTTACTTTCTCTCCTTCTGTTATTTCGTCTTCCCCTGCTACTAACACAGTACCATCTGATTTTAAACCAAAGGTAAAACGTCCTGAACAGGCAATACATCGCTGATACTTGCTAATACGTTCGCGATGTTTTTTTAAATCCAATTTTACCTTATCAAGGCTTTTTTGTTCTTCTTGTTTTTGATCATCAGACATAATTTACCCCTTTTTGATATTAATAGGAAGTTGTTCTGAAACTGAAGTTTCCGAATAACTCTATTATACATTTTTAATTAAAAATATACAAGGTTATGCCTTGGAATTAAGGATGGCGGATATAATTTTTAAGACTGAGGGTGCCGACGTAGGCATGTGTAAACACGAGATGTTTCGTTAATAAATATTACCTAAAGATACCAAAAAAAATCGAAAAAAACGTTGACTTTTTCTTATTTATGCTTTATAATATAAAAAGAGAGTATATACATTTTCTTAGAATTTTTACTGTTTACAAGTTAGGCGGTAAAATAATCCGGTTACGTGGAGGTAAGAAAAATGGTCACCATTCAAATCTAATAAAATAATTAAATACTAATTTTTATACTGATAGAAATTTAATACTCCTGAATAAGTTGATTTGGGTGTATTTATTCCTTCACTTCAGCAATCACACTCTATGAATAAAATCAGTTGTTCTTGGAAGTACATAATCGTAAAGAACTGTATTGTTGAAAAAAATTTTCCATTGCTTGTAAAAGGTGGAAAAAAGGAGAAGATAGTTATGAAAACTAATAAGCTCTATTTTAATATATTGTTTGCTCTATTTTTAATTTTTATTCTATTTACGTTTACTGCCTGTGCTATTGAGGACAATTCTTGTTCTCACACATGGGACTGGGTAGTAACTATCCCACCCACTACCATAACGTCAGGTAATGAAGTATACACTTGCCTGCGCTGCGGTCAAACAGGTATAAATCGCTTGATTCCTGCAATACCATCAGTAATCACATCAGTTACTATAAGCATCGACACTCCACGAAAGGGAGAAATCCCAAATACAACAGCTACCGCGGTTGACAATAACTACACGTTAAGCGAAGTTTCGTGGTTACCAGCTTATGACCAGTCTTTCTACGGTGTGATTTATACTGCTACTTTGACTCTGACAGCAACCGATGGTTTCACCTTTACAGGATTAAATTCCGCGTTTATTAATGGGCAAAGTGCAACTGTGCAAATTAATACAGGCTCAACTATTACTATTGCTTACACTTTTCCACCAATATCTTCTGAAATGGACTTCTCATTTTCTATAAGTTTTGAACAAATTGTCAATGACAATATGATACTGTCATGGACTGGAATAAATAATCCCCTTGTAATTCCTCACACCGACGGCGTTAGTATAACTATCACGCTAGATAACTTTAATGAATACAGCAGTATTGAATGGTATATAGCAAGTAAAGATATCAAACACACCAATATAGCATCTTTTGAATTAAAGTCTTCATATTTTAAACATACTGATGTCGGTACACATTCTCTAACCGTGGAAGTTATTATGAATGGAATACCATATAATCGGACAATTCAATTTCTGGTAACAAATAGTAATTAATAGAGGAGAAAAAATATGAAAAACGAAAAAATAACTAATAATAAAATCCAAAAAGTATATAAAGAGCGGTTCTTCGTAAAATATCTTTTCGTTCTTATCTTGTCTCTTTTTTTACTTTCTTGTCAAGATATTTTTGAAATGCCGCAACCGGAACAAGAAGCACCGCCTTCTGATTATGGGTCCTTTTCATTGAATATTGTAGGGGTAAATTTACAAGCCAGAACAATTTTACCAAGTATCAGTAATGATACATTTGTTGGTTACACTTTAAAGTTCATTAATACGACAACTTTAGCAGAACAAATTTTTTATTGTTCTACAGATAATTTGACTGTTAATCTGGAAGCAGGAACATATAATCTAGTAGTAATTGCATTTACTCAATATACAGACGCAGAAAACAATAAGCCTGCAGCAAGGGGAGAACTTGACAATATAGCAATTCTTTCTGGTAAATCGGTTACTGGCGAAATTGTTTTAAGAATTTTGAATGTTATTGATAGTGAAAAAGGAGTTTTTAATTGGAACATTGGCTTACCTGATAATTTGAGCGAAGTGTATATGGAAATAATATCTTACTCAAGCGGCATAATGGAGACATGGTATTTTGTGGGTGGAGAAGAAATAAACAGAATAAGCAATTCTGGCTCGCTTGAACTTAACTCGGACTACTATTATGTAGTTTTTATATTAAAAAAAGATGATAATACAAGGTTAGTTTTCTGGAGAGAAACGTTGCATATTTATCAAAATATGACAAGCCATTTTAACTATGATTTTACTAATTATCACTTTATTACAAATAGTTATATGGTTAGGTTTGTATACAATAACGGAAACGACGATAGGGAGGAAAGTTATTTCTATAATGATTTTCCTGCCCCAGTTCCTCCGAGTAGAGAGGGGTATACCTTCGGCGGTTGGTACACAGATGAAAATTTTAATGATAGTGATAAATGGTTTTTTGACACATCTCTTACCGATGACATAATCTTGTATGCCCAGTGGATTCCCTCTCTAATCACTTATACTGTTACTCCCAATGGTTCATCAACAACATCTTCAACAGAACTTGCTTTTAATTTTTCCAAAGACCCTGGCAATATAAGTATAAATGACATCACTGTAACTAATGGTACAGGTAGTGCAATTGTAGATACATTAATTGGTACTGGAAATAATAGAACATTAATAATCATCCCTAATAGTTCCGGTATTTTAAATATTTCTATTCTTTTTGATGGAATTGAAAGTGATATAAAGGATGTTTTCATATACGCCATCTTTGTAGATGCACAGACCCCGCTCATTACTATCCAACCACAAAATGCAATCTATAATTTATTTGCTGGAGATATGGTACAACCCTTAGCAGTTGCTGCATCAGTAACTGATGGTGGTACATTATCGTTTCAATGGTATCGAAATACTGAAAATAGCACAAATGGAGGAATACCAATTGGAAATAATAGTTCTAATTATATCCCCATTATTGCAAATGAGGGAACACTTTATTATTATGTTGTAGTTACTAACACTGTTAATAATACGAATATCTCTAGGAGGACTAGTAATGTCGTAGCAATTACCGTTTTTGGTAATTGGACTTCTGTACTAAACAGCCCTTTTACAAACAATATTAATAGTATCGTTTATGGCAATGGTTTGTTTATAGCAGGAGGTATTGGAGGCAGAATAGCTTATTCATCAAATGGAATATCCTGGTCTTCTGTGTCAAACAGCACTTTTGGTACAGATTGGATCAATAGTATAGCTTATGGAAACAACATGTTTGTTGCGGTAGGTCGTAATGGTAAAATGGCATATTCTAATAACGGTATAACCTGGACCGCCGTATCAAATAGTACCTTTGGTACAGATAGTATTAACAGTATTATTTTCGGTAATAATAAATTTGTTGCTGTGGGTGATAACGGAAAAATAGCGTATTCCAGTAATGGCATAACATGGACTGCCATATCAAACAGTAATTATGTCTTTAGAACTATTGATGGCATCGCCTTTGGTAATGGTAAATTTGTCGCTGTAGGTTCGACTGAAAGTGCTTTTAATGGACCAATGTACTCAATAGATGGTATAACTTGGACACAGTTTGTTTCAAATACTCCTACAAATATCTCAAGCGCTCATGGTATCGCTTATGGAAACGATATGTTCTTAGCTATAACCAATCAATCAAATCGGCTGTTGTATTCTAATGATGGTATAACATGGACAAGTCGTATAATAAACATTCCTTTTGGTTATATAACTACTATTTCCTACGGTAATAATAAATTTGTTATAGGAGGGTTGGCAGGTAATATGGCACAATCAAGTGATGGTATAACATGGAATGATGTATCTGATATTAACTTTGGCGGAAATGGAGTCAACAGCATTGTATATGGTAATGGGCGGTTTATCGCTGGAGGTGGTAGTGGTAAAATGTCATGGGTGGATTGGCGTGAAAATGAAATTTTACAACAGGTAATACCTGCTCCTCCAACAATCTCAACAAATGTTATAGAATCAGCAAGTACAAATTTAATAAGTTGGACTGCAGATCCAAGGGCAATAGGTTACAGAGTGTATCGTAGTATTACAGGTGCTTCTGGTATTTATAATCTCATAGGAACAACATTTTCTCCGGTCACACAATTTAGAGACATAAGACTGACTAATAGCACTACATATCATTATCGTGTCTCTGCCTTCAATAACGATGGAGAAAGTGCACAATCTTCTTCTATTTTAGCTACAACTTTAGAAATGAATGAACAAGCATTTGCAATATCATCAAGTACAATTGTAATAGAATGGCCTCTGGCTGATGATAAAAATGATGTAACAATGGTACTTCTTAATCTCCTCACAAAACTTAAATTCCCTTTCTATTCTGGTATTGGTTATATAGGTGTCAACTATGTAATAGATCGTCGTAGTAGTTTACAAAATGATTGGTATAGAGTGGCTTCAATTCCATGGCCATCCAGTTTACCAAGTATACCAATCATCGGTGTTCCAATCATCCATTTCCCAACAAGCTTGGAGGTTGATCATTATTTTGTGGATACGGGATTATTACCAAATACAACCTACTATTACAGGGTTTCATTTGAACTATATCATAAATTGCCTTTACTTCCTGCTATTGTGACAGGATTTGATACGTTTATGAATGTTTCTGTAACAACTCCTATTCAGTAACATAAAAAGAAAAAACACAGTTATAGTTTAGTAACAAGTTATTGAATTTTAACCTATCCAGAGGTGTCAGATACGAAAACTTTGGTGTAGATGCTTTTTTTCCTGTTCCCAGAAATTATCTCACAGCTCTTTTTGACAAAGCGCCCTTGGCGGTTTCACCCGAAGACTGGGAAAAACTCCTTCCTTGGAACATTTTCACTAGTTAAATTGACGGATACTTTATTTCTATCATAAAGAATAAATTGTACTCTTTCGGCATCTTGAAAATCATAACCATCAGCAAAAATCCACCTTTCATATCCCAACACTCTTTCAAATTGTTCCACTTGTCGTTTTAAGCGATTATGTTTCCAACCGACTCTTACTTGCTTAACAGGATTTTGTGGATATTGCTTATCATATTCTTGTACAAACGCATTGATTCCACGTTGAAATGCTCGGAATATTTCTTCCCGCTCATGCTCGTCTTTATGTTCATGAGGTACATCATATCTCCCTTCATCTTCTGGAGTACCTGAAAATGTATTGTCAGAATTTTTCTTAATTTTTTCGTGTTTTCGGTACTTTTCGTCCATGTCAAAACTGTTGAGCAGTACAAATCCATTGATATTAACGCAAATAGTTGACATTCCTATTATTTCATTACGTATATTACGAACAACCATGTTTTGGATATTTTCAACTACAATAGAATTTTCTGCAATTTTTTTTCCATAATCTTCACTTGTTATTGTTGCACAACAACTACAATATAACCCAAGAATCATATTTATAGGATCGTATTTATCTAACATTTCGTATGTAAATTCTTTAATAGGTAAATCTTTTGAGTTGACTTGTTCTTTGAGAGGAAATCCCAATATGTGGTGAGGTATATTTTTGTTTCTTGCATTATCATACAATGCAATCGTCTTTTTTAAAACTATATCATCATTAATACCTTTTTCATGAAAAAGACAGATTATATCTCCAGAACTATCCTTAGATGGCATAATTATTTTTTGCTCATATATTTTTATAAATGCTTCGTTCCATTTCAAAGTTTTAACTTTTCCATCTTCTCCCAATGTGCGTCTTATTTTAGATACTTTATCAAAGTTCATAATGATTTTTGAAAAAATTCCAGGGTATTCGATTTCTAGTTTTAGAATATTCTTAATGTTCAGAAGTTCTTTTCCATGTCCTCTAGCCAGTAAATAATTTGTCATATCAAAATTCATTTTTAAATCACAGGAAAGCTCAGAAAATATGTTTTTGAACTGACCTATGATAATTAATTTGAATTTAAAAATATCTGCAAGCACAGAACAAGATTTTTGCGCTAATGGAACTGAATTTTCTCCTCGTCTATTCTTTATCCACTTATTACTAAAACAACCAAGAGCTAATGCAAATTTCATAAAACTTATTTTTTCTTCATTTGATTGTGATGCTATTTCAGATAAATGATTTTCCAATCCAGAAAAAAAATATTTTGTATTAATCTTTCTCCCAGTCCAAGTAAGAATAGTTGATTGTATAAGCAATTCTATATTTTTCTTCAATGCTTTGCGTTCTATTTTTGCTTTATCTTGTTCTTTTATAAAAAGAGGAATTCCACTAGCGAGCATTTTATTTACTTTGTCCAATGTCTCCCACCATTCATCTACATTAATATATTCTTCACGAGTATGCTGGTTATAAAAGCCAACACTGAAATTTACACCATAAATGTCTTTGCATAATATTGAAATGTCTGTTTTTTCTATTCGACACTGCTCTGTGAATCCAGTATTTTTTTTAATGAAGTCCTTAAAAAAACTCGATACTGGAATATCATGACAGTTAAAAGTACCTTTACCTGGATAGTCAAACTCAATAACAAAACGAGAATTATTAACCTCTCTAAGTATTTCTTCATGTTCAAATAAAAAAATTACTCCGATATATCCCGATTCTTCACCATCAAAAAGTAAAATATTGTGGCCACTCTCCCGTAGCAACCATAAAATGGCACATCCAGCCCTGTCATCTGCTCCTATACCTAAATAAAAATTTGCATTCATGATTATTTCTTCGTTCATTGCGCTTATAATTGATTTTAATTCTTGAGGAACATTTGGATTTTTTTCGTTATAGTTTGTATAATGGTTATCTTCACTTTTTCCTCCAAAAAAGGTATCCGCGTGAGCGACTAATGTAACTCTATCTTTTCTTGTTCCCTGTATAAAAAGAAATCTTTCACCAATGGAATTGCCTTCGAATAATTTTGCCCCGTCAATTTGAATAAACTTATCAAATACCTCAGTGGAACTTTTTACATCAAACTGTAAAAAATCTTTTAGGACTTTAACATCGTTTTCCTTGACTCTCTTTTGTACAATTGCATATTGATCATCTTTTTTATCAAAACTCAAGTCGTATTCATTGACACTTTTCAATTCTTTGTTATGTTTCTTTTTTTCGTAGTTTCCATTCTGACCTAATGCTTCATTGTAAGGTATATATCTGTATTCTGAACCATTCTTATATCTTTCTTCTAATTCCTTTTCTATGGGAAACTGTTTTTCACCCATATTTTTTCTTCCTTAAATTGTGATTTTATCGCATTTATTTTATGTATAATATATTATGAAGATAGAAGTCAAGGGGCACGATTTTCGACAGGGTATGACTTATAACTCATCTTACACATAAAATATACCTTTTTTTTGGGGGGGGTTCTGGATTTTTTTTATTTTAGATATACCCGTACGTAAGGTGAGTTATAAGTTATTATAGGTGTTGATGACTGAGAAGACAAATTTGCTAGATTTTGCCTAACAGCAAACTCTTTCTATATATAGAACAATTAAAAATATATGATGGGTCTACAGATCAGAAGAGTTATATTTATATTCCAGTTATGAGAAATTAAGAAATGACACAAAAAATATCCCAACTTCATCTAACAAACGGTATATCCGATTGGCTTTTTAAGGTTGATCCGTGAAATATCACCCCCCCAAAAACCACGCAAGTAAAAGAAGCCCGCCTGTAATCACAACAATAAACGGAAGAAATACAATTAAAGCGGCGATGATCATTGCGGGGACATCGCCTTTTTCAAGTTCGGGGCGTACCTTTGCGAAATTTTCTTCAGCTTGTTTTTCATCGACCAGCTTTTTGAAGCGGCGTTTGTGGAGGAAAAACATTACTGCAGGTAATGGTGGCAGGCGACGAAGTGTCCGGGATCAGTTTCTCTGAACTCAGGGATTTCTTCGCGGCAGACATCTGTAACATAACGGCAGCGGGTGTGGAACTTGCAGCCTTTTGGCGGATTGATTGGGCTTGGGATGTCGCCTTCCAGAATGATTGCGTCCTCCGACCTGACAGACCTTGTTGTTGGAATTGCTGTAAGCAAGGCTTCGGTGTAGGGGTGGCGCGGCTTTTCAAAAATGTCGGCAGATTTGGCGAGTTCAACGATGTTTCCAAGGTACATTACGCCAATTCGGTCGCTGATGTATTTGATCACCGAAAGGTCATGCGAAATAAAAAGATAAGTAAGATTTTCTTTTTCTTTTAGATCGGATAACAGGTTTAAAATCTGCGATTGTATCGAAACATCCAGCGCAGAGACAGCTTCGTCGCAGACAACAAACTTTGGGCTTACTGCAAGAGATCGTGCAATGCCGATGCGCTGGCGCTGCCCTCCGGAAAACTGGTGCGGATAACGGTGTATCATATAAGGCGCAAGACCGCAGTTTTCCATTGCAGTCATTACATGTTCCTGCAAAGCTTCGCCGGTTCCGGAGAAGCTTTGCAGGAA
>Ga0099364_10007475_pt1 | contig 15592 bp, 9 predicted proteins | sample TergutTh196P3_FD_73070 | JGI IMG/M metagenome (GOLD analysis project Ga0099364, IMG submission 73070) | Microcerotermes parvus P3 segment gut microbial communities from Pointe-Noire, Republic of the Congo - Th196 P3 | ecosystem: Host-associated > Arthropoda: Insects > Digestive system > Gut ... | reverse complement strand
CGGCAAGGACATTCCAGCGACCGTAAGCGATTTCGGCGTATGCCTGTGGGAAGGCAGCGAAGTAATCACCGGTTCCCCAGCGTCCTTCACCGGGACCACCGTGTCCGGCACCGAATTCCATCCCTCTTGCCTGCACAAGATAGGCATCGCTTCCCCAAGTGAAGTCGATGGTTCCGCCGATGTCCAGCCCGCGTCGACCATCGACGGCTTTGCCCATCGAAAGATAGACTTGATTGACCTGCGCTCCGGTGAGCCGGGTGTTCTGCAACAGGTCGGTGTTGCCCGAATGGTAACCCGCCCCGCGCCCGACCATGTGGTGTAGGAGTAGTGTACCTTTACCGTAACCGTAGGCACTCTTCTGTCCGTGTGCATTGGCGAAGAAGCCGGCTTCGATGTGTCCATTGAGGAACCATTGTCCTGCTTGGGGCGTGCAAGTATCGAGGGGATCGCAGGCGGCTTGATCGCAGGGACTGCCGAAGATCGAAGCGTGTAGGGTTGCCGGTGCGGCGAGCAAGAGGGTGAGGCACAGGGCAAAGAGTGCGCTCTTTGCGGCGGTTGTTTTATCTAAACTGCCCCCCCCCCCCAGTTTAACATGAGGTTCTTTGTGGTAAATCATTTCTTTGTCTTCCTTTTTTCGTCCAGGCAATGCGAACGCAGCGTCCGCGTGTTACGGTTTCGTTTTGTCTATCGGCAATTCGGCGGAGCGGACTTGGGAGAAACCAAAAGATGCTAAAATATGACGATTGTAGGGAATGTCTGCGCCGGAGTACCGGCTCAATTGCAATCTCACGATTTCGGAGTGAACCGCTTTTGCCGTAAAAGATGATGATAGTGTTGCGCAAAACGATGCGACTCGTCCCGAACATACTGCAAAAGACGCAAAGCAAACGAACGACGATCCAATTTCGTCGGTTCCTCCTGACCCGGTACAAAAATTTCCTCTTCCTGCTTTGCCAGCGAAACAATCAAGCCCGGTTGCTGCGGCGAATGTTCCAGTGCGGAAAGAGCGGCATTTAACTGCCCTTTGCCGCCGTCGATGAGCAAAATATCCGGCACGGGCTCGACCTCTGACGATTGCGGCTCTGACAGCGAAAATCGCCGCGTTACAACTTCGGCGATGCAGGCGTAATCGTCCACGCCCGACACGCTCTTGATTTTGTACCGCCGATAGCCCGGCTTGAAGGGCAAACCGTCAATGAACCGCACCAGCGATGCCACCATATCGCTTCCGCCGAGATGGGCAATGTCGATCCCCTCAATGATACGGGGGATCTTTTCCAATTTGAAAACTCTTTGTAAGCCCAATACGCCCCGCCGAGGATCAACGGCAAACAATTCCGGCTGGAGATGCGTATCGACTTTTCCCCGCTGGTCGAGCGTTTGCAGATTACCGATCTGATCCCGAAGTTCCGCTGCCGCTTCGTAACGCAGTTCGGCAGCGGCACGTTTCATTTCCCGTTGCAATTCGGCAAGCAGTTGCTTTCTCCTCCCTTCCAAGACGCGAACGAGCCGATGGATGTTCCTGCGGTACTCTTCGGCGGTAATCCGGTAATGACACGGAGCGGAACACTGGTGAATCGAGTGCAAAATACAAGGACGAAACCAACGCCAGCGTTCGTCGTTCAGATGAATGTCCAGTGTGCAGGTGCGAAACTTGAATATCTTTTGCAGTGCTAAAATTGCTCCGCGCAGACCGGACGAATTCGTGAAGGGACCGAAGAGTTTTACGCCGTGATCTTTCGGCGTTCGGGTCATTTCCACTCGGGGAAACGGTTCCCGCATACGGATTTGCAGATAGGGAAACGTTTTAGAATCCTTTAAGTCGCGGTTGTATTTCGGTTGAATGTCTTTTATCAGCCGGGCTTCAAGAAGCAAGGCATCGACTTCGTTTTCTGTTTCGATGTAGTCGATGTCTTCGATTTCGGGAATGAGCGGAGCGGTACGATGGTCTTCGAGGGCGGCTTTATGAAAGTAAGAACTCGCTCGGTTCCGCAGGTCTTTTGCTTTGCCGATGTAGATTACCTTTTCGGCACTGTCTTTCATCAGATAGACACCGGGCGCGTGCGGAAAAGTTTTAACTTTTTCTGCCGCCGGGGTGGTGTCGCCGGGTTCTAATGACAAAGACATGGTTACATTATAGCATATGCAACTTTTTGTCGTCCGAAAGGGGTTGGGCGGGATTCCCTTGAATCCTCCCGCTTTTTTGCCGATAATGGAACCATGAAACCCCATCCTAGGCGGCGGAGATTACAGGTCAAGCGCATCGAAGTCCGAGCGGACAAGCACTCGTGGCTCGAAGGCTTCTTGCGCCACATCACTCACGAATATCCGCTGGCGGAGAACAGCATCGCCGCTTACCGCCGGGATATGCAGCACTTTTTCCAATGGCTCGGCAACCGTTCGCTTCAACGTCTCCAAATCGACGACTTTGCCGACTATATCGCTTGGCTGGAGAAGCGGCATCTCGGTCCCTCGACCCGCGCCCGGCATATTGCGTCGCTCCGCTCCTTTTACCGTTATCTGCAACTCGAAGGAGCCATGCCGGACAATCCTGCCAAATTGCTGGGCAGCCCCCGGTTGTGGGAGCGCATGCCGCACTATCTTACGCCGGGACAAGTCGCCGAATTACTCGTTGCACCGGAAGAAAATTCCGACAAACTGTGGCGGCGCGACCGGGCAATTTTGGAATTCTTTTATGCGACCGGCTGCCGGTGTTCCGAACTGGTAAATCTAAAATTACAGGACATTCACGAAGCCGAAGGATATTGCCTTTACACCGGAAAAGGAAACAAGCCGCGTGAAGTGCCGCTCGGAAAACAAGCGATTGCCGCCTTTCGGATTTGGATGAACGAAGAAAGAGAAACGGTACTGGGCAGACGGATGGAGGAGGTTCATGCCTATTTTCAGATACCGGGCAGAAACAAGGGGGAGCCGCAGGTTCCCTGGGCGTTTTTATCTTTTAAGGGATACAAGATGCGCCGGGAAGCGATGTGGAATTTAATCAAAAAGTATGCGGAGCGAATTGGCGTGCCGAAGATCAGTCCGCACTCTCTGCGGCACAGTTTTGCGACTCACATGCACGCCAAGGGGGTGGATTTGCGTGCGATTCAAGAGATGCTCGGACACAAGGACATTGTAACAACGCAAATCTACACGCACACAGACATGGATCGGCTCAAAAAAATCCATGCGAAATGCCATCCGAGAGGGTAGTACACCAATTTTTATGATACAGTGTCCAATTTTCAGAAAAATTCTCCCGCCAAGGCTGTAAAACTGCCGCCTACGGCAGCATGAAAGCGTGAGGAACCAGTGTCTTTTGATATGCTCCTTCTTCTCCTTGGATGAGAAATCCTCCTTCACTAATGCGTTGGGCAAAGACTCGTTGAAAGTCCTTGTCTGTCTCTTCACGCACGAGTTCAAACATCTGCCGCCAATTTTTGGAGGCATGCGTCTCGGTTTCCAACTGCTTACAAAAGTTCCATGTGAAGATAGATCCTTTGTTTTTACCGTTTTCTACACGGTATTCGGGAGGATAGATGAACCCATAAGTACCTTTTTCGGATGCCGTAATATCGACCACACCCTCTGCCTCAAAAAACAGTTTTTCAAAAAGTGCGCGACATCCTTTTATTGCCCCCATGGGTGCACGAGTTGCAGAGGGGTGGAGATGCGCAGGAACATCTGATCGGTTATAACAACAATCGCTAATGAGAATTGTAAGACGTGCTCTCTTACTCTTCATTTCTCCAAGAACTTCACTACGAAACACTTGTTCTCTTGATGCTAAAGCGAAGTACTGACCAGCAATAGAATCATAGGCACCATGTCCCGAAAAAAAGACAAAGATAGTGTCACCGGATTCGACGTTTAAGTTACTGATTTCTTTGATAATGTCTTCCTTGGTTAACGTGCCGCCGGGTCGACTCTTTTGCAGTTTTTCCTGCAAATCAATGATGTTCAGTCTGGCACCGGAAATGTTGTTTTCGATAAGTTCTCGGATATTATAAGTGTCTGTCCCTACGATGTTTCCGACACTATCTGTCGAACTAACATCTGCTGCAAGGATTAGGTGCATCTTTGCCGTTCCTGAACCGACAGGCGGGTCGCCGCCGCCTAAATCACGTTTCACAGTACGAATGTCTATCGAGGCTTCTGCCCAGTCGGGAGACTCTACTCTTCTTTCCAGTTCTCTGGCGATATTGTTACCCGCATTGTCGTCGACCGAAGCAATGTTAAACTTTGCGAAGTCCATTAAGTTGTCGATAAAAGGGAGCGGTTTTTTTGAGACCACTGCTGTGAGTAATTCGCTGCCAAAGGGAGCACAGATGGTTATCTGGAAAGTGTCCCCTTGCCTTTTCGGAACGGCAACTCGCTCACCACCCTTAATGAAATTATTCTTTTGCCATTGATTAGGAAATAGCACTGAAACTTTCGCTTCGGCATCACGATAGAACAGGTACAAATACCCATCCTCGCCGGATGTGACGTATGCCTGGAGTAAGTCTCCTTCACTATAGACGGGACTGTCGGTTTCGACTTTTACCGAAAATGCCGCGTTTGGACTGTTTATTCCAGTAACAAATGCACCGCGGATATGTCCTGGGACTTGACCAAAGGCGGGCGTGCCGAAGGCAATGAGAACCAACAATGTCAGCAATACGGATTTGAAAAACGGGTTCATATCAATTTCCTCTCAATGGGTTGGGATGATCGAATTGGGATATACTATAAAATGCCGATGATTGCACTTTTTTCTTTGTGAATCTTTGTGGTTCAAAAAGGATTAGCCACAAAGGAGACCGAAGGGGAAAAGGTAAATTATTGCCGTGCCGCAGTATAATCTATGATGCAAAAACAGGGACGGCGTTTCCGCTCGTCCCCATTGTAGGATTGAACTTATTTATTCAACACCACATCGGCATCGACCGTTTGATTGGTTCTGCCGCAGAGCACTTTCATTCGGGCAACCTTACCGGCTCGGTCAATCGCATCGGAGTAGCCCTGCTCGCTGGTGATTTTCACACCATTGATTTCGAGGATTACATCGTTGATTTCAAAGCCCGACTTCTGACCCGGCAGACCCGCGACAACTTCCGTAATCTTTACGCCATTGCCGTTGTTTCCGACTGCTTTGACTCCGAATACCGGTTCGGTATTGCGATCATAGAACTTGTACATGTCATAGTTGCCCGCCGTGATCTCGTTTATGGAGAGCAGTGTACCGGCTTCGACTTCCTGCAAGCCTTCAAAACTTTTTATCAAGTTCTCGTCGGCACTTTTGAGAAGGTTTCCGGCGTATCGAGTTTGGTTACCCTTTGTAACGGTCAGATTTGAATTTTCCGTTGCTCGGTTCAAATCTTGGAGATTTCGGAGCGGCTGTCCGTCAACGTGGGTGATGATGTCCCCTTTACGGAGTCCCTTTCGTGCCAGCACTGAGCCGGGGGTCGGATCGGAGTCGAGCATGGCTCCGTTGGTGTCCGCAGCACTTTTGTAAAACGTGGTGCTGGTGGTGATTGTGGTCCATGTGAAATGGCAAATGTAAGGTCGGCAATAGTACCGGTAGTAAGTGTAAACCGGACGATAGTACACGGGCCGCCAGACATAAACAGGGCGGACGACGGGGCGATAGTACCATCTGTACACTCTGGGCACACCGATGTTGATGTGGATACGCTTTTCAAAACCGTCCGCGTTGTCAACGGTAGTGAAGTAGTCTTCTTCGTTGAAGGATTGCGTGAGTGATTTCACGTATTCTTCTCCTGCGCCGTGTTGTTGAGCGAAGGTGGGCACGCTTGTGCCAAGGAAGCAAAAAGTGCCAAGGGTCAATGCAAAAATGAGTTTCTTCATGGTTCTGTCCTTTCGTGTTAAAGGGGTTAAAAATGAACTGTTCTAATCTGTCTATGCTATTTTTGGGGAATCGGCGACAAAAAAATGGAAATTTAACTAAACGCTCCGCCTTCGCCTTCCAAATGGGGGTCGGCGGACGGCTTGTCAGCGGGTATTTCCGGCTGTATGTCTTCTTGAGGCTTGACAAAGCGTCCCAAAAACAGAATGTCATCCCCTTTGACAACGGCATAGACAAAGGGTCGGTTCGCATAAAACGGTTTGGTGACGATCACCATTTTAACAGAAATAACCGCTCCTGTAACCGCAGCCGCTTCCGTACCTGCTTCGTCCACTTTAACGAATGTTTTCTGCCGCACTGCGCTCAAATAAAGGTCTTTTTGACCCGTAATTTTCGAGAAGTCCGCATCGTGATTGAACGCCGTCGTCATTCCGAGTTGTTTGAGCGGTTCATTGAGAGCAAGATCGCTTTCCATCGTGAAACGGGGCATCCGCAAATCAACATTCTCCGGTTTCATTCCCATACGAAGAGTTTTCAGTGTTTCGGCGGTCAATTTCGATTCCCAATCGGAAAAAATGGTCCCCTCTTTGGGAAGCAACAGAAGCATCGAATATCCCTCATTTTTGTAGGGCAGTTCGACGATGAGCATCTCATCTGTTTCGCCGTAATTCATTGTTCCGCTCTGACTCATTATTTTTGTCTTGACGGTCGAACGATCCAGAAGCGTAAAATTGGAATCATTCGTTAAATCTTTGTTAAAGGGTACTTTCCAATCGGCTGCAAAATGAATGGCACCGGCAAGCACACAGCGAGTCGTTGCGTCAAGCCGTTCAAACAGAGAAGTAATTTTTCCGTTTGTCTTTTCCGAACACCAAGCATTGATGCGGCGAACAGCATCTGCGGAATTGTTTGCAAAATCCGCCTTCTCGACCGATGCACCAAACATCTTTTGGGCATTCGCCAAAAATTCCGGCAGGATGTTTTGTCCTTGGTGTGTCCAGAGAGCGGCGGCAATGGTGAGCGGCGAATCGGCAACCGATTCTGTCCACTTGCCCGCCTCGGTTTTCCCAAGGACTTTGTCGATTTCGGCTTTCGTTTCGCCGGCTGCCCCAGTTCGAACGAAATCCAGCAACAGTTCCGCACAGTAAGGGGAAACGGCGAGATTCTCGTTCGGCTTCTCTTTGGCAATAAGCCGGTACACGTTGAAAACGAAATCGCCCTGTACCTCACCTTGCGTTCGAGTATTCGCCGGTCTTGTCTCAACAAGCGGTTCTGTTTGTTCGGCAGCGCAACCTGTTGTAAGGGCGCAACCGAGAATCAATGTTAGGAAAGCGAAAATAGTTTTCATTGTTTAGTCCTCCAAAAAAGTATGATGATGTTGTTAATAGCCTAATTCAAACGTCACGTTCAGTGTTCGTCCATCTTTGACGTTGACGATTTTTGCATTGACCATCTTCGGGGAATCGTCGATGGATTTGGAATAGTCCTCTTCGTTTTGGATGGGTTTTCCATTGATTTCTAAAATAATGTCCCCGACTTCAAAACCGGCTTTGGCACCGGGACCGCCGGGCACAATTTGCGTAACACGAACTCCGCCGCTGTGGATCGACGCAGCCCTAACGCCGAAACGAGGACCTTGATAGGCAACGACGGATTGTGCGCCGGGCAACTCGCCGTAAATTTCGATGGTTTGCGTGTTTTGCCGAACGATTCCATTCAACGGCGGTTCGAATTTGAACCCCTGCGGATGACTTTCGAGAAATGACTTGTGGACTTCCGTTTTGAGTTCGGCAGTGAAATCCGACCAAGTAATGGTACCATTATTGCGGTGTTTTTCAAACAAAGACATGAGTGCCGCTGTGAAGCAAGACCCTCGGTTCTTGCCCGTGCTGTCGGCAAAGGAAGCCTCCCCGCGTTTGGAGGACGTGATGTCCACTATCCCGGTTGGTTTCATGAAAAGAGCCTCAAAAATCGGCGATAACGTTTCTGGCGGAAAGAGAGTTTCCCCTGTTTTTTGATCGGAATCCGTTTTGTTGCTTGAGGAAACTTCTTCAATGTTACTGCAATCCGTCAGCAAGACTGTCAGTCGGGCTTTTTTCTCTTTGAGTTGAGCAAGGAGCGTGCGTCGAAACAATTCTACGGGTTTTCCCTGCTCATCTTTGAGTTGAAAAAACTGTCCGCCGTTGCCTGCTTCGGCATTCTCCAACTTGGCAGTGCCGTCATCTTGAGTGCCTGCTCTACCGGCAGCATTTCCCGAATAGTAAAAAATCAACGTGTCTTCGGCGGAGAGTTCGATTCGACTGATGGTTTGAAGGATTTTATCAGGAATGATTTCATCTCTTTCTAATGCGATGAAGTTGAGACGTTCTTTCGGAACGTTCCTTTTGAACAGCCGTTCGATGTTATTGTAATCCGCAAGGAGATTGGCACCGAAGCCTGCACGCCCATCGGCGGCGACAACGACGTGAATCTTCGACTCCGCTGCTTGAAGCGGCAGTGAAAGGAATAAACTGAAAACAAAAAACAACAATAGGCGTTTCATAAAAAATCTCCTATTAGATAAGAGCAACAGTAATGTAATTTTGAAATACAACTTCATTTTTAGGTTCCTTTCAACGAGAAAACCAAAAATGAAAGGCAATAACGTAACATGGAAAAAAGTAAGGGTAAAAAATGTGAACGTGAAAATCCGGGGATTTCGCAGTGCTAGATCCCCGGTTCGTTGAGTCAACAGTTACTTTTTCAGTGTCAACTGCCACTGTCCGGCGTAGCCGCTGCCGAGCATATAGAAAGCAACATCGTTCGGAACAACATTGTTCTGTACCGCAACGGTTGTTGCTGCGACCACCGGGGCTGCGATGTTGAACTTTATTGTCCCTTCGCCGATCTTCTCGCCGGCGGCTTTGTCGTTGATGCCCTTCATTATTCCTTCGGTCGAAGCCGACGCTTGTGCCGCCACTGTGTTTGTACCGGCGTTATTGGTAACGCTCAACGTTGTTGTCGCAGGAGCGTTGACCGCTGTACCTGATACCGTCGTCGTTGTGGTGACCACGGTCGTCTGAATCTGCGGAGCATCTGCCCGAACAACCACCATTGCCATGATTTCGTCGAGGGTATTGTCGTCCATTTCAAACGGAACAGGCAGTCTCGTGGGAACATTGGCTTGGATTACTTTTAGCGTTTCGGGATGGTCTTTGCTGGGATAAACTTGTCGAGATTCGGGTTGAGAATTCGGGTAATTCTGGAACAAGGAAACAAACACTGGTACGGCAGATTGAATGTGAACGTAGAACTTTTCTTTCACACCCATCTTGCGCTTAATGGGATTGAAGGCGGTTCCATCTTCGAGGGTAAACCAAACCTTGATGCCGAGGTTGGCAGTGATGGTGTTCCCGGTAGCCGGGACGGTTGCGTTCGGCGAGGCAGATTCGACTTGAGCACCTCTGAGCGTAACAGGGGCGATATTGAATTTCTGGACGTTCTTTGTGACTCCGTCTTCGATAACGGTTTCTACCACGACGGGCTTTGCAAGTCCCTCATCGGTGTTTTTCAACAGTTGCTCAAAACCTTGGACGAAAGCCTGTCGCCGGGCTTCGGCTGAATCCTGGGCAAAAAGTGCGGCGGATGTGCCAACGGTCAAGGCGGCCAAGGCAACAAATAGTGTGCAAAATGATCTTTTCATGATGATTCTCCTAAAAAAGGGTTAAGGGTTGTAACAAATCTCGTTTTTTCGAGAAAAGTTGTTTGTTCTATCTGTCTTATGCTAAAAAACAACGTTTGGCGACAGGAAAAATGGAATTTTCATTTCATGGTTCCTTCAAAAAGGGATTCTAGGGCTTTCAACTTCTCCGATGCCGCGGCTTGATCGTCTGAATCGTTGCTGACCTTCAGGCGATTGCTGGCGAAACCCACCAAATCCAAGGATTCGTGAAGCATATCTTTATTTACTTTGAACGATTCGACATAAGTCCGTAGCGGCTGGTAGTTTTTACCTTTTGCCGCGATAACGGCTCTGGCAAAACTCAAATAATGCAACGGCGTGTTATCATCACGAGGAAGCAATTCCGCATTCCCTGTTACAACAGCCAGTTTGCAGAGCAATTTCGTTCGCCAAACATTCTGCGATTCACTTGACGATTGTTCCGTCAAATCAGCGGCTTCTTTGTACCAATCCTGCATTCGGTTGATCTCATTTTCCGGGGAATTGCCGGAAGCGAAGTCAGAGAAAAAGACACAATCCCCCCGAGCAGATAATGCCTCGGCAAAGAGTAAATTAAAAACTGGCGGAAGGTCACGCAATTCGTTTGTCAAAGTTAGTAATCTTTTTTCGGCATTCCAATTTTCGCCGCGATAACGCAATTCAACGGCTTCTTGAATATCAGCAATGAGCCGTTCCTTTTTGATATTGTAGAGGTGAACGTCCTCTTGATCGGTAATTTCCGAAGGTCTGATAACTGGTTTGTCTTGCCAAAAATCATAGACAAGCACAAGTATTCCAATGAAAATAGCGATGGACACAGCAGTAAAGATTCCGAGCCATCGGTTATTCCGCTGCGTACCGACAAACGGGGCTAAGGCGGCAACGACTTCGCTGGGGGTTTGAAATCGAGCGGCGGGATTGACCATCAACATTCGGTCAAGAATGACATGTACCTTTTTGGGAAGCGATTTTTGAATCTCGTCCACCGGTTGTTCAGAGGGAGCGTGACCGTGAAGAAGGTAAAAAAAAGTGCAACCGAGACTGTAAATGTCAGCACGAATATCGACGGAAGAAGGGGAATGAACTTGCTCCGGTGCCATGTAGCCGGGGGTTCCAAGAAAATGCCCTCGTAGGGTCCGTTGAGCATTGTCCATGGTATTTTCGTTGTACTCGGCTATCTGGTCGCAAAGTTTGGCAAGTCCAAGATCGAGGATTTTCACCTGACCATCCGGCAAAAGTATGATGTTACCCGGCTTAATATCCCGGTGAACCAGCCCTGCTTCGTGGATGGCTTGAAGTCCTTGTGCGACTCGATGGACGATGACGCAAGCCTTGACGATTCGGGCATCGGACACTCTTTTTGATTCGCGATTGACTATCGGCAAAGAATCGGAAAACGAAGGTGAACTGTCAAGAGCGGCAGGCTCTAGTTCCCCCAAATGAACACCAGAAGCAGACAATGAAGTATCTTTGACTAACTGGCAAAGCGTTTTTCCCTCAACGAGTTCCATCACGAGATAGGGTGTTCCGTCATCTGTAACTCCGGCATCCGTTGCTTCGACGATGTTGGGATGCTTGAGCCGACCTGCCATCTTCATTTCGCGTTTGAATCGGGAGAGGGACTCGGGATTATTCACCATCCGCTGGTTGACAATTTTGAAAGCAACGTAATTGTGCAACCAATCGTGTTTTGCCCGATAGACAACTCCCATTCCGCCGCGACCAATTTCGTTAAGCAATGTGTAACCGTTGATACTGCGGTGTTTGTAAACAGAGTATTGACCAACGGCATGGGCAACTTCCCAAATAATGGGTTCGTGTTCGGGGAACCTCGCTACATATTGTTCGAGCAGCAACTCGGTAGTTTTTCGTAGTGTTAAATCAAATTCGATAAAAAGAAGTTCGCGAAATAGAATGGAACGATTCTCGTTTGAAATTTCGTCGAGTAGTTTCTCTATGTTCGGTGAATCCGGCTGTCCCCAAGTTCGCTCAAAAAGAACCAGCAGTTCTTCGATTTCTTGGGGAACGTTCCCTGTGTTTCTGTTTGACACCACACTCATCTCACCGTGAATTTATCAAAAAAACCAGCAAAAAACAAGAAGGGACACCTAATTCGCCCCCATCAGAATGAACGGTGCCCAGTAGAACGGGTGCTTCCACTTCGGATGGTCGTTGCCGTTCAAATCTTTTCCGCTGCGCACCTCCCCTCTTGCTCGCCGCAACGCCAATGCATGATTGGGTTCTTCGACATCGTGGATGGCATTGACAAAAGAGTAAATCAAAACTGACGTGGATTCATCGTCAACACTCCAGTTGGACGTTACGACTCGTTTCGCACCCGAAGCCATCATCCCGCGCCCCATCGACCACGTTCCTTCTCCACGCTGGTTGGGTCCCAAATTCGTTTGACAGGCACTCAAAATTGCCAATTCGCAGACACTCAATTCCAATTCAAACATTTCCTTAATGTTCAAGTCGCCGTTATCTTTCAAATCATTGGGGTCGCCCACTGTCAACGCAAGCAAAGGAATAATAGGATTGCCCTTTTCGTCAGCGGTTGCACCGTGGCAAGCAAGATGGACGATGGTTTTTCCTGAAACGTTTTTCCAAACATTGCCTTCGGTGGACTCATCATCGTCAAATCGTATCACAGGAATACCATATTCATCACAAGATTCTTTGATCCATAGCGTTTCATTCTGTGTTTTCGGGAGAGATACCCAACGGAATCCTCTGGTGTTGGTTTCTGCGAGCAACGTGAAACTCGGTCGGGAATCTTCATAGCGTTTATAATCCGGGTTGCCGAGGGTCAGTACATGAGGTTTCACCGCCTCGGTTTTATGGTTTTTCAGGTGATAATACATACTTGCCGAAGGGGCATAGACCGTAGCGGGACCCAAATCGAGCAAATACCGGGGATTCTCCGCATCGGGCTGGACGACCAACGCTTCAAAAGGAAACTTTGCCAACCCGCCGTCGGGAAGAATTAACAGTTTGTCCAACGCTCTACGCTCAATGATTTTTGCACGTATTTGTTCGTCAGGAACAAGAACCATCCAGAGAGCGGACAGTTTGTCCTGTGTTTTCGCATTGGGGATACCAGTGGCGGTAACATTGTGCAGGTCGCCGATAAGTCGCAACACGCCATCGTCCTCTTTCTGTAACAACGTTTCCAACTTCATCGCCGTCAAAGGACCTTTTTCAACACCGAAGAGTATCGCCTGCTGTTCGTTAAGTTCAAGGGGTAACAGTTTCGGTTCGGTGTCCAATCCATAGACGAGAAGATACGATTTTCCTGCCCCGATGAGGTATTCCAGTGTCAGCGTTCTTTCCGCTACGAGTTCTTTAAGAACGGTATCAAGAGCCGCCGGTTCTCTGCCTTCGGCAAGGATTTGCCGAAATGCCGGACTAGCGTTACGCTGTGCGGCTAATGCGTCGGACAGTTTTTTTTGGGCGTTTTTCAAAGCATCCGGTTGGTTGTTTCGCTCGGCGGCTGCTACGGCGGCTTGCGCATCGGCTACGTCTTTGAGGAGTTTTTGTTTTTCTTTTTCCGGCACTTTGGCAAGAAGGTCAATACCAGTTGCGTTGATAAGGTCTTGGAGCCCTTGGGCACGCGACCGCTCCATTGCTTCGTAGGCTTTATTCATGTCGCCGAGTTCGTGTTGCCAATCGACCATTCTTTCAAAGAGATCGTAATACCGCGAAAATGCCTGTGCCCGCTGTTCCTCAGTTCCGGATGCCTGCCCGCGTACTTCCAACGAAAGGTTCATCGCTGTTTTCAGGTCGGCAACCGCTTCTTGAGGACGATTGGAATGTTTATACAAAGATGCCCTGGTTTTGTACCAAAGTTGCTTGACGTGCGCAGCAATACCCGCCTTTTCAAATGCCGCAATCGCTTCATTGCAAAGAGGCAAGGCTTCGGCAAACCGACCCTGTTTTTCGTAAAGGATTGCCAAGTCGTTCATCATGTCTGCCGTATAGGGATGCGATTTTCCATAACGTTTTTCATAGATGGTTATCGCCTGTTTGAGGAGCGGCTCGGCTTCTCTGTAACGTTCCGGCTGTTCCGAATAAAGCACGCCCAGTCCGTTGTACGAAATGGCAGTATCGGGATGGTCTTTGCCGTTTTCTCTTTCGTCGATTGCCAGTGCTAATTTCTGGTCAACTTCTGCTCGTGCATAGTCCCCTTGATTCCCCCGTTCCCGATAAAGCCGGGCACGATTATGCAATGGCGAAACCTTATCGACTTCATTGTTGTTTTTCTCGTGGATTGCGATTGCCTCATTGTAGAGCGGTAGTGCCTCGTCATAACGAAACTGTTCGGACAAGAGGAGTGCCAGATTGTTTTTCACAACAGCCCTGACATAATCATCGGTCTGCACCTCCTTGCTTTCAAGAGACTTTCTATAATAGAGATCCGATTCTATGTATCGTCCCATATCTTTGTAGAGGATACCTAAACTGACCAACGACTGTACCGTGTCGTAATTATCAATACCGAACCGTTTTTCGCGGATTTCCAACGATTTGAGATAAACCTCTTCCGCTTCCTCATAGCGACCTTGGTCTTCGTAGAAAACACCCACATCGTAGAACAGGATCGCTTTATTGGGATCATCGGCGGGCAGATTTCGTTCAAAGATTTCCATCGCTTGCTTGTAGAGCGGCTCTGCTTCCGCAAAGCGATACTGCTCTGCCAGTGTTTGAGCAGATTCGGCGAGAGTGAGTGCTCTGTTAACGTCCTGCGCAGAAAGCGTAACGGAAAATATAAATACAGAAAGCAAAAGGATAAGGATAAAGCGTGTCATGGTGAATGATTGAAGTAAAGAAAAGTTATGCGAAAACCGGTGGTTACTGTTTTTGGGAAAGTGATTAGGCTTTTGCCGGAACATTTTGAGCAAAAAATGAAAGCCGGGAGCGTAACGCAGTGGAGCGACCGGATTATTTAGCCGGCACTCCAGGTTCGATCCGGTCGCTGCGCGTTGCTACGTTTCCGGCTTTCATGTCTTGCTTGTTATTTTTCTGGCGGAAGCCTTACTCCACAAGGAAACAACGCGTAGCGGGAGAGTTCCGGTCCACCTGAACCACCCTTGCTCCTCCTCCGGGGTTGTCCCTGTGCGTAACACCCAATTTATAGCCTGTCGAACTCAGTTGTGTTACCAAATTCATGACTCGCCCCGTGCGTCCATCCTTAACGGTAAAGTGCATCGTTTGCGGCGAACGGTTGACGGCACTAGTAAAGTGCGTCCTTCCTGTAATAGTCTCGCCATTCACTGCCAAAATAACATCGCCGGGAGTCACGAGAGTAATGTGATGCTGAAAAACCGTTTCATTTTGTCGTTCCTTTCACTGAGTGATGAATGATGTTACGTATTCTATGCTATTTTTTACAAAAATGCGACAGTACAGCCGAAGAATTTTTTAGGAATTTTTAGAAAAAGCGTTCCCAGAGCCCGGAGCGTTCACAGAGCCCGACGCGTAAGCAAGGGACTCCCTGACTTACGTCACGGGCTCTGTTCTTGACTCTGTGAACTTTTATCAGCCGGCAACGTTAAGCCCCCCGGATTTCTCAGGAATGACGGGTTGGAGAACATGTCTATTGGGTCTGCGGTAACATGATAGCAGAGTCGAGTGTTGTCGGAATCGAACCGTATTTCAAGACCTCATCCATTGCGTCCTGACATTGCGAGACGACCGAAACAATCCGTTTGCGGTCCCGAATGACAAACTCGGGGTTGCCGTCGTCCGTAACGATGGTGTCTAAATTGGCAAGTTCCACCGCCAGCGTTTCCACGGCGGAACGTAAATTGTCTGCCAACATTTCACGCGACGACACATTGGGGATAATGTCATTGTACCGTCCGCTTTGCATTGCCCAATGATTGCGTAACCAGCGTAGGAGGGACGTGCGGCTGATGTGTCCGACCAACATTTCATCCTGAACGACCATCACGCGGCGGACCGACGTTCGGTTAAGAAAATTGATAATTTTCCGAATGGGCGTGTCCGTCGGATAACTTGACACGTTGGAAAAAACCATTTTT